>Ga0224557_1000053_pt1 | contig 125092 bp, 116 predicted proteins | sample 714S31014metaG_FD_180677 | JGI IMG/M metagenome (GOLD analysis project Ga0224557, IMG submission 180677) | Peat soil microbial communities from Stordalen Mire, Sweden - 717 S3 10-14 | ecosystem: Environmental > Terrestrial > Soil > Wetlands > Peat | place: Sweden: Norrbotten County, Stordalen...
ATCGAGCGGGTCGATCGTTTCCTAACCGGAGAGGGAATCACCATTCGGAGGTAGCAGCGGCGATTTGGGCAGTCCACTGCAATCCTCTTCTGAACTACTGCAATCGTCTTCTGAAAATGACAGATACGCAGAAAACTGCGGCGCTAAATATTGATAATATATTTTATCAATATAGAATAGGGTGTATGAACACACCGTTAATCGCAATGGTCGTCGCCAATGGCACTCCCGACAAACCGTGGCCGCTGGTAGCCAAAAGGCAGCTCTTGGCGGAGCGTGAACGGGCTCTTACCAGCGCCTGGTCCAGAGCTTACCAAACCATATTGTGTTGGCCCAGGTTCAGCTCCTCCATGCCATCAATTTCCAGCGCGGCCGCCGCACGGACACGATCGTCAATCACATCAGCCAGTTGTCGCTCGATGTCCTGATCGTGAACACCGACACGAGCATCGTCGCGGCTGTTGAGCTCGATGATGTCACGCATACGCGGGAGAACCGGCACCAGGCCAATGCTGGCAAGACCCGTGCCTTGAAGTCCGTCGGCATTCCCTTGATCCGCTGGAACACCAAGAGCCTGCCTGACGGTGCCACGATTTTCGCTGCCTTACCGACGCGACCATCTGCGGAACAAATCAAGTCATGAGCTCGAAACAACTCACGCCGAAGCCGGTTACGCTGCCCCGACGGGCGCTAACCTCTGCAGAATTCTCCCAGCTTGAGGACGTACCGCCCGAAACCGAGTGGTTCGCCAACATCGATAACCCGCATACGCGGCGTGCCTACCGGAATGACCTGAAGGAGTTCATGTCATTCACCGGTATTCGGACGCCGGTCGAGCTCCGGCTCATCACGCGGGCGCACGTTATCGCATGGCGCAAGGATCTGGACCGCCGGAAGCTCGCCCCAGGATCCATCCGCCGCAAACTGTCGGCTCTCTCTTCATTATATGAGTTCCTGACCGACCAGAACGCCGTGCCGACGAACCCCGTCAAAGGGGTCAAGCGACCGAAGGTCGACAGCTACGAAGGCAAGACGCCCGCGATTGCCGACAAGGAAGCCCGGCAGCTGATGAACCTGCCAAAGGAAAAGACCCTCAAAGGCCTGCGCGACCGGGCAATCCTTGCCACCCTTCTATATCATGGCCTGCGGCGCGAAGAGCTCTGCCGCTTAAGGATCAAAGACATCCAGCCGCGCCGCGGCGTCCCGCACTTGAGAGTGCACGGCAAAGGCAACAAGACCCGCTACATCCCGTTGCACGCCGGCACGCACGAATTACTCAACGACTACCTGGACGAAGCCCGCCATGCCGCCGACACCGAAGGCGCGCTGTTTCGCCCCGTCAGCAACAACCGTACCGGCGAATTGGACAACACAATCACCCCCGACGGTGTCTACAAACTCGTCCGCCGATACGCATTGGCCTTAGGGCTCAAAATCGGCGCGCACGCGCTGCGTGCCACGGCCGCCACCAACGCCCTCGACCACGACGCCGACATTGCCAAGGTCCAGGAGTGGCTCGGCCACGCCAATATCGCCACCACCCGCATTTACGATCGGCGCAAAATGAAGCCGGAGGATTCGCCGACTTTCAAGGTGAGCTATTAAAGGTATCGAGACGACGAAATAGTGAAGTTCCGGGTCGCTCAATGCCTCGGCAAAACCGTCTCAAGAGGAAAATCCAAGGACCGAACTTTCCAATGCTCTATACAGGCATAAAAATTCCTCCGCTGCCCGATGTACGTTGTCTTGCCAATCTGCGGCTGCGGCATGGTCGGCGCCGTCCGTCACATATTTGGCGCAGACGAATTGCGCTTCTTCAATCCAGCATACCTTGGCGAGGGCATACGCTTCCATATCCAACACCTCACAAGTCATCTCACTATCAGCCATAGCAAAGGTATCACCGCTACCGCAGACTGCCGGGCTGAGATGTGAGAATTTCGGCGTAAAGCGCAATAACGACGGCACTTCGTCGAACGGGGTAACCCCTAATTCAAAGCCCAATCCTCGTACATCCATGTCACGTTGCAAGAACTCATGGCAAGCTACCATAGTTCCCCTCTTGTACAATTGACTACCCACCGATCCAAAGTTCACGACCAAAGGCAGTGGCTGTGCCAAATGAACATAGCGCGATAGCTCGCGGGTTAGCGCGATGGAAGCATTCACCTTCCCTACGCCACAGTAAATCACCGGTACTCCGACGCTCTCAAATATACCAGCCGCTTCCGACTGCAAAGCCATGATCACCAAAATTCGGGGCAGTTCAGCCATAAGTCTAGAACCTATCTCCAGGCCTTTCCCAACCTTTCGTTTTTGGAATGCGATAAGTAGTGCATGAAGGACCTAGCAAACACACGCATATGACGATGTCTTCGATTTCATCCGCAGGCGGTGCCGTGGCGACATCGAACCAAACAGTCGAGGTGTTTGATGCATTCGAGGAACTTGATATTTGCGCAGGTCATAGAACATCTTCCCGAGAAGACTTTGGCGCGATGGGTGGCGCGCTATCGGGGCAACCACAAGATCCAGAGATTCAACTGCCAGGAAGTGGTCCTAGTAGATAACAGCGGCACGCAGAGGCATAGTTTGCCAGAAATAGTCTTTCACGAGCCGGAGATCAATCAAAGTCATTAGCGCCCGAACTTCGTATCCCCCGCGTACGCACAAATCAGCCGATGCGGTCATCGTACCGCCGGTAGCGAAAACATCGTCAACCAGTACGACGCGACCATGGCCACGCTGAATTTCCAGTACAGCGGATCCGTATTCTAGATCATAGGACACATTTACCACCGGTGGTGGTAACTTGCCTTGTTTGCGCACCAAAACGAATCCCTTGCCCCTCCGCGCCGCCAATGCAGCGCCTAGAATAAAGCCGCGGGATTCAATACCGGCCACCGCGTCGATAGCGGCCCATTCGGAATCCGATAGTAGTGATTCGAGAGCCGCAATCGTCATATCGAAATGACTCCGCAATAGCGGCGAAATATCCCGAAATAATATGCCGGATTTTGGGAAATCCATTACTGCAACGATCGCGCTCCGCAGCTCCGGCGGAGTCATTAAGAGATCGCCCCGTCAACTGGCAATATTATGCGGGTCAACAGACGTAGTGTGAGCGGGCCGAGGGAAGTGTTGCCGCCACTCGAGTGCTGTCGCGGCGCGAGTCCCAGCGAGGCGGCATAGTTGCGGCCACTCTTGAACACGTTCGGATTGCCCATGCTCGCGACAACACCAGTGGCTGTCATCGGACCAATGCTCTCGACCAGCCGCCGCCGCCTCGACGCTTCGCGAGTTCGCGAAACTGTGCGGGCAACCGGGCCAGTACCTTGCGTGCGAAGCCCGTTCTCTGCATCCTCAAGGAATTGCGGTAGGTGCCGTCGCAAGCACGTTACTCCTTGCGGCACGATCATGCCAAACTCTCCGAGCAGCCCTCGACTTTGGTTAACCCGAGCGGTCCGATTCGCCATTTCCAGGCTTCTTGCGCGGCGCACCATCAGGACTGCCTGCTGCTGCTCGGTCTTGACCGCGACGAAGTGCATGATGGACTGACCCACGGTCTCGCCGATCGCCTCGGCATCGTTCTTACCGCGCTTACGGTAAGGAATTGCCAACTGCGCTGCCATGAGCTTGACCGTGTGACTGAACGCTCCACCGGTTCTAGCCGGTGGGTTTGAGGGAGGCGACAAATGTCGCCCGGTCGGCTGGGCGGCTTCGTCAGCCGCGCCCATGACTCGCGCATCCTTCGAGACTTTCGCATCGTCTGCGCAGACTGAAGACCAAGAGAATCCGGACGGCACTCGCAGCATCGGGGTGGGTGCGAGCCGTGGCGCCCTATCGATGGACCACCTGCCGCCTGAAGGCGCAGGTTTTGTCGATCCCTAGCGGGAGATTCGAAACTTCGTGAGTTTCCGCCCCCAGTAGTGAGCACCGTCACACGCCTCCATTCCTTGCACGGCGCCAACTGTGCGGAAAACTCAAGTGCTTTCGGGCGTGCCAGTCTCTTGCGCGACTTTGCTACGCCATGCTCATCGAACTCGTGAATCTGAATCACTTGCTTGGCAATATCCAAGCCGACCGGTGTAGCCTTCATAGCCATTCCTCCCGCTCCGTGACTGACCCACATATCTCAGTCTGACACAACCGATGCCGCATAAGAGCGGGAGAGTCCATGTCACTGGTACACCCCTCATATGGCCTCTCTTGATTCGTAAGTACGTGCCACTTCGCGCAGGCCAGATCGCCAAGGGTGGATCGGCAGTGGAGCACAGGATAAGGCGTCGCCCTGCTGAACACTATAGTGATCCAAACGCGGACACTCCCGTCGCCATTGTATCGATTCCGGTAACGACTCCTTTCTCGGTGATGTACCCGCCAATCAGCCTCGCGGGAGTGATATCGAAGGCCGGGTTGGCCGCCTGCGATTCGGTGAGCTTTACCCGCATGATATCCCCGCTGACGGTTCGTCCATGGATCCAGATGACCTCGTCCGCGGCACGCTCCTCGATCACTATCTCCGCCCCGCTGGCAACTGTTGAATCGAACGTCGAGAAGGGTAAGGCGACGTAAAAGGGAATCTGGTTATCGTGGGCCGCAAGGGCCTTGAGATAAGTGCCGATCTTGTTGCACACGTCGCCGTTGCGGGCCACCCGGTCCGCTCCGACGATACATAGATCCACCTTGGCCCGCTGCAAGAGCAAGCCGGCGGCGTCATCCGCAATCACCGTGTGCGGTACTCCTTCCGAGGCAAGCTCGTAAGCCGTCAGCGCCCCCTGGTTGCGCGGCCGAGTCTCCGATACCCACACATGAACGGCAATCCCCGATCGATGCGCCTGATAAATCGGTGCCAACGCGGTTCCAATGTCGACTGTCGCCAGCGATCCCGTATTGCAATGCGTAAGGACATTCACCGGAGCAGTGCCACGTACCAGACCGGCAATCAATTTCAGTCCATGTTCACCGAGGGCGCGATTGTTCTCGACATCTTCATCGCAAATGGCCGCGGCGCAGGCGTACGCCGCCGCTATACGCGCCTGTCCGTGGGTCGAGGCGGCAGCCTCACGCACCCGAGTCAACGCCCAGCGCAGGTTCACGGCAGTGGGGCGCGCGGCGAGCAGCATCGCGTAATTTTCTTCGAGCGAGCGGTACGAAGGGTCCTCGCGCAGCGCCATGCACAATCCGTAGGCGGCCGTGGCGCCGATCAGCGGAGCTCCGCGCGTCCACATTTCCTGGATGGCCTGCCGCGCCATAGGCGCCGATGTCAGCTCGACGGTCTCGACCTTCCAGGGTAGTTGACGCTGGTCGACGATGCGGACGGACCAACCATTTTCGCACAGCGAGATCGAACGGTGATGCGAGCCGGTGATTCTCATGTGATTCGAACCGCCGCGTCCGTCACGTCGCCCACACTGGCATAGCCACCACGGCAGACCAATAGTTCACGCGCGAGGTTCAACACCCGGCGTTCGCATGCGGCGCGCATCTCGGCGTCCGCTATGCTCTCGAAGTCTTCCACATGCGACAGCCCGACGATGCGGCGGATCATCTTGCATCCGGCAAAGCCCAAAGTCTGATTCCAGATTGCCGCCATTCGAGCGTCGATAGCTCGCTTCGGCAGTTCCGGCGTATCGACACAGAGGCGCGGCTGATAGATGTCTCCGCTGCCGGGAGCCGTCGACCGATCGCGCCAGGACTGCGTGAACGACTGCTCGAACGTCTCCCACAGCACTCGAATCTGATCCAAGAGATACTTTTGATACGGCCCACTTGTTGCACCAGTCCCCTCATGCCCGGGCCTGGAGAAAAAGGCCAGCAACAGATTGCCGATGATCGCTCCCAAATCGAATCCCATCGGACCGTAAAAGGCAAATTCGGGGTCGATGACGCGCGTGTCCGTGTCGGTCACCATTACCGAGCCGGTGTGCAGGTCCCCGTGAAGAAGGGCTTCGGGCGCGTTCTGAAAGCACCATTTCATCTCCTGAACCGCCAGTTTCAAGGCGAGGTCAGTTCTCAGCGCCGATGCCATTGGATCGAGCTGCGGGCTGGTGTGGCGATTCATCGGTGCCGCAAAATACGGCTCATCAAAAATGAGATCCTCGCTGATCTTGCACATAGCGGCATTTCCGAGGAAATTTGCGATGCCGCGCTTTTTTTCCGCGGCGTTCAGGGACAAATCGGAGGTGTGGAAGAGCGTACGGGCGAGGAAGGTACCCAGATGCTCGGCCATACGCGGGTAGCACACGCCTTTGATGAGCCCCTTGCGAAGCACAGTATGCGCAGAGAGGTACTCCATGACGATCAGCGCCATCGCTGAGTCGGCATGGTAGAGCTCGGGCACAAAAGGCGCTGCCCATTTTGTCTGCTCAGTGAGCGCGCGATGCTCGAAATGCGATCGGGACAGCGGCAGGGGCCAGCTATCGCCGACCATGCGCACGTAGGGCAGCGCCTGCTTCACGACGACGGCGCCAGTGGTCCCTTCGACGACGAAAATCAGATTGAGATTTCCGTCTCCGATCTCTTGCGCTTTCCATCGTGCGGGTAGGCCGCCGAGCCGGTCCGCCACCCCGTCACAATGTTGAACATAGTCGGCGACGGTATCCGGCGTCAGAGTACGGTAGCCGTGCGGTGCCGCGGGCCGCTCTGTACGGCGGGACAGGTCCGGTAGAACGATGGCGTCGAAACTCCGAATACGGCCTTGCTGGACAGTGGATGCCGGCACGGAATCCCGGTCCACCAATAGCGCCTGCATTCCCGCACCGACTGCGGCTTCGATTTCACCGGGGTGATCGGATAGAAACAAGATAGCCTCGGCCGGCAGCCCGATAGACCCTGCAATGGTGCGAAAGGACTGAGCCTCGAGCTTTGAACCCGTCGTGGTGTCGAAGTGGCCGAAGAATAACGGCGTCAGGTCTCCGTGTTCGGTATGCGAGAACAGCAGCCGTTGCGCGGCCACCGAGCCCGAGGAATATACGTAGAGCTTCAGTCCCTGCTTATGCCACACCTCTAGCGCGCGAACGGCATCTTCATAAACAGGCGCGTGCAGCGCGCCGCTGTCGAAACCTCGCTGCCAGACGAGGCCCTGTAGCGCCTTGAGCGGCGTGATCTTGCGATCGTCATCCATCCAGTGCAACAGCACCGCGACCAGCTGCGGTATCTCGAGGGTCGCATTTCCCTCGATCCGCCGTACATCATCCAAGATGTCCTGGATGGCGGTCGCATGCTCGCGCACGTACTCGGGAATGTACCGCCGCGCATACGGGTACAAGTGCTCTTTGACGAACGCCACACTGCTAGTCGTACCCTCGACGTCGACGACCACCGCGCAAATTCCGTTGAATTCCATTTCTACTATGAATTATCAAAAGTGGGGAAGCGGGCGGCGATGGGATCGCCCGTGAATCGCGCCACCCAACCCTCGGGTGTGATAAACAGCCGGATTGCCGTAAAATACGGTATCGGCCCCATGTCGAACCAATGCCGCGTGCCGGCAGGCACACCGATCAAATCGTTGCGCTCACACCGCGTCATGTACACCTTTCCATCGATCCGCAGATAGAACATGGCCGCTCCCTCAACGAAAAATCGTACCTCGTCGTCATCGTGCGTGTGTTCATTCAGGAACTTTGCGCGCAGCTGCGTTGTTTGCGGGTTGTCGGGAAGGCAGCGCACGATATCCACTGACTGATAGGCGTTTTCGCGCTGGAGCCGCTCGATGTCCGGTCTATAGAATTCCAGCACGTCGTCGTCATGCGCATCCTTCGGCAGGGAGCGTACGGCATTCCACCGCTCGAATCGCACGCCAATGCGTTGCAACGCGGCAGCGATTTCCTCGCCATTAGCGCTGTCGAACTCTGCCGTCAGCGGCGCGTGATCCGGATATATGGTCAAACGACTCATGGTCTTCCTCCGGACTGTCCTCTCGGTTTTAACTGCTGTATTTCTAGTTCACACGCCAACAAATGTTCCAGTGCCTCTAAGACCCGTTCGGCCTCGTCGACGCTCGCGCCCCACACATTGAGGCCGTGGGCCCGGATCAGATAGCCGGGCGGCGGTGGCTCCCCCCTCAGTCGGGCTGTGATGAATCGGCCCAGGGCTGGCATGTCTTGTGAGTTGTTGAACACAGGAATCTCGACCCGGGTCTCGTGGGTTGTGACGCCCGGAAGTGCCTTGAGCATTTCATAGCCCTCTAGTGCCAGGTGCTTGATGTCGGGCAACCAACTCGTCAATGCCACCGCGGTGACGGAATGAACATGTAAAACAGCTTTCACCCGCGGGTACAATCGGTAGAGCTGCATATGCAAGGGCGTCTCGGCCGAGGGTACCCGGTTGTCCAACGAGCGTCCCTCTGTATCCACTAGCATGACATCGGAGGCGCGTAGACGGCCTTTATGGCAGCCTGACACCGTAATCGCAATGCGATCATTATTCACCCGCAATGAATAGTTGCCGGAAGTAGCAGCAGCCAGACCTCGGCCGTCGAGCCGCCTTCCTACGGCTACAATCTCTTTGATGGCAGACTCAACCGACGTCATCATAGGAATAGTCCGGACCCAAGATGGCCATAAGACTCTGCGGCGAAGCGGATGAGACTAACTATCACCACCAGTTTCACTCCTCGTGGAACCCCTTCCGGGGATCTGTCTGCCACCTTTGGCAGATGCTAGCGATAAATATCACCGCCAACAAACGGTTTCGTTGCGATCAATCTCGAATGAGCTTGTTCAACAATTGTCTTTGGGCGGACGGGAGGTGACGCGGAAACCTAACCGCTGCAGAACCCTAGTTGATCCAATGAATAGTTGTCCCATAAATTGCAACAGATTGTTCAGTTGGCTACAGATGACGCTTCACGGCTATTGACTCCCGTCGACCAAAAGATAGAGGAAGGGGGACGGCTGGCACCGATGGTGCCCAGCTCTCTGCACCAGTCGAATGGAAAATCAACGTAAAGAATACTACCAAGCGTTTTCTCGCGTTATTCGAGTCGTTGTAATTCATACACGGCGCCCTTTGTCCACTTTGCGAGCTGCGGCGGCGTCCTTACGCCGTTGACACTCGTCAGCGAGTCAAAATTGCGCCGCCGAAGGTATAGCCGGCTCCGAACGCGCACAAGCCAATACGTTTTCGATCTGTCACTTCTTTTAGTATGGATGTAAGAGCAAGCGGTATTGAACTCGACGACGTATTGCCATAATACCGCATGCCATTCCATACTCTGTCTGCCGGTAATCGTAATCGTGTTTGCATTGCCTCTATAATTCGCCCGTTGGCTTGGTGCGGAACTACGAGATCCAAGTCAGCAATACTGAGCCCTGCGTCTTCACAAACTCTTACCAATGAATCGTGCATTCGCCGAACCGCCTCCGCAAATACCCGCCGGCCATCCATCTTTACGAATGCTCCTTCGCGCGGCAGAGGGACTCGTAAGGCGGTACCGTTTTCTCCCACCGCACCCACGTACGGGCGAGAAAGCATCGCGAAATGTGGGCTTCCTCGCGATTCCGAACTCAACACAGTCGCCGTGGCGGCGTCGCCGAATATTGGTGAGGTATCGGGATCGTTTATATCGACGACGCTTCGCATCAATTCCGTAGTAACTAGAAGGACATTGCTACCGGGATGCGTATGCAAGAAATCCCAAGCATTGGCCATTGAGAACAAATATCCGCTGCACGCTGCCTGAATGTCATAGGCGGCAATCTCCAAGCGCGGCGATAATTTATGTAGAATCTGGCAGGCCGTCGACGGGGAAATCATTGTCGGGGTGCTGGTACTACAAATGATGAGGGACAACTCTTCCACATCGATGCGCGCTTCCTCCAGCGAGAGTTTGACAGCTTCAACTGCCATAGTTATCGCATCTTGTTGGTCGCCGGCGACGCACCTCGACTCGATGCCTGTGCGACTGAACAGTCCGTCGGATCCGGAAGTGTCCCGCCAATAGGGAAACCGGGGGGCCAGTTCGGCATTGCTTAGTGCTCCGCGCCCCACGGTACAACCAAGCCCCCGAATAACCACGTTTCTGCGCTCTGCACTGTGCAGCCAATGTGACGTCGTCGCTCTGCGGACGAGATGTGGAGTCGAAGACTCCGCTGCGGCCGGCTGGCGAGTTCGATTCTCTGACAATCGGAGTACGAGCAACGGCGTATTCACCGGCGCCGACTCCCCAACTGCGCGGATAATCTCATGCACTGTCCCGCCCATCGGCGAGGCCACGTCAATCACTGCTTTATCGGCTTCGAGGCTGGCAAGAATGTCGCCCGCCTTAACGACATCGCCGTTCTTAACTCGAATGTCTACAACTGTCACTGTTTGATCTGAGGGACTAGAACCAATCAGATCAACAGACAAAAGGTTCGACAACTGTTCTTCATTCGATTGCCACCGTATTTCCATGTTCAGGAGCCCTGCCGTTGCTTGCATCGCAGTCCGAAAGGACGGCAAGACTTCGATCTGGTTCCCGAAATGGCAGGGAATAAATGTGTCGGGACGCGCTACGCGCGCGCCCCGCACAGGGACACCGACCGACTCGACCACTCTCGCCAATACCTCCGCGCCAAAGCCTGCTGTCAAATTGTCCTCGTGCACCACCAGCAGTTTTTGCGTCCGAGATACAGACCGGCAGACGGTGTCCATATCCCACGGCGAAAGCCATCGAAGATCAATTACTTCGGCGGTGAAACCAAACGTCCGGATTGTCTCAGCCACCTGCTGACAGATGGACACCGTATTTCCCCACCCAACCAGCGTGATGTCGTCGCCCTTGCATAAAGTTCGTGCGACCCCTATCGGCACCCAGTGCTTCGATACATCACGGGATGCCGGGCGCTTTCGATCATTTAGTAGTGCCTTCGGATATAGGAAAACCGTCGGGCGTTCCGTTGCAAATGCCGCGTTCAATAGCCCGGCTGCATCGGCGGCCGACGAAGGCATTACGACATCGAGGCCCGGGATATGAGCAACTGTCGTATCAAATGTGTGCGAATGGAACGGACCCAAACCTGGGCGATACCCGCCGCAGCTCACCATGATGATTACGGGCGCACGCCACTTGCCTAGCGTACGCCATTCTAGACTTGCCAGTTCGGTCGCAATCTGATTAAAGGCAAGAGGAAGGAAGTCGGCGAACTGTAAGAACGCCACGGGTCGATCGCCGGCGAGTGCGCGACCGATACTTGTACCAATAATTGTAGACTCACTCAGGGCAGAATTGCGTACTCGCCCTGGAAAGGCGGCCGTCAGGCCACGCGTTACACCAAAAACGTCTCCTTTAGGGTCCTCGATGTCCTCGCCGTAAAGATTTATACGGTGATCGATCGACATATTTGCTCGCAAGACCTCACGTAGCGCCTCAGTCATGGTGAGTCCGTCGTCGCTAGAGATCCCTAGCCACTCGCGCTGGCGATCGAGTAGATCGTTCGCCAGCATCTTCTTCGCACTCATTTCTGCGCGCGGACGCGGGGCGCGCAGCGCCTCTTCGGCCGCCGCTCGTGTGTCAGCGGCGATATTGGCATCAATCGCCGAAAGACAATCCTCGTTTACTCCCGCGTCGCGAAGTACATTTCGAAATTTCGTGACAGGATCGGCCGAGTCCCGTAAACGTTGTACGTCGATCGGCGAGCGATAAACCGTATCATCATCTGCGTTCGTATGGCTAGTCAGTCGCTCCACCGCCATAACGGCAATGGCGGGGCCAGTCCCATCACGCAACGCTTCCACAACGGCACGGAATGCGCTTTGGCACGCAAGGACATCTGAACCGTCCATCCGGTGGATGGGCACGCCGTAAAATACGCTAGCTGGTCCCGACGGTAAAGAATAAAAAGTCCTTCCGGCGGTCATGGTCGATATAGAATACCGGTTGTCTTGAACCAAGAACAGAATCCGAAGATTGCTTCTGACCGCTTCTGCGATTGCCTCCAGCACTTCACCTTGCTGCGTCGTTCCATCGCCAAGGGAACACAATACAATAGCATTGGAGTCACGGTGACGAATGGATTGCGCAATGCCCACCGCTTGGAGGGCATTGTTACCAACTGGTCCGACAAGGCTTAAGCAGTTTAAACTCCGCGCGCTGTAATGTGCGCTCATCTGACGACCGTGCGAATGACTTCGCGCATTACATACCAAACTGTTGAAACACTCCTCTATAGGAAGCCCGCGCGCAATCAACAGAGCCTTGTCCCGATAGTGACAGTGGAGATAGTCGTCTTCCCGTAGGATTGCCGCCAAACAAGCTGTGGCTTCATGGCCTGAACAGCTCACCGAAAAGAAGGCTTCGCCGCGCGCCAGGAACTCCTTCTCCAGCCGATCAATCATTCGCGCTGTCTGCATGAATTTGTAGAGACGAAGATGCTCTTGCATTTCGCCGGAATGGCGCGCGGTAGCGGTGTCGGCTGCCTTTCCTACCTCTTCCATGTCTACTACACTCATTGCTTAAGTCTCCTGACTGCCTGTTCGCTAGGGGTCCACCGCATAGCCCTGTAAGTCATTCGTAACCGGATCACCCTATTTCATTGTGTACAGGGTCCTCTGTCGCGCGCAACCATCAACATACGAATAATTACTAATTAGCACCGCTTGCAAAGCGACTTCGCTTAAGCCCTTCAACGCGGGGACCGCTTGAGGCATTCGCATTCTGGTCCTCGATTCATTCCGCACAAGGTCGGCTCTGGCGCATACATAAAGTAGTCTATCCGTAACGAGCAGCTTGCTCGCTGGTGGCATGGATATTTGGTTGATCATGTAGGTTCCCGAGCAATACTATCGAAGTATTGAGCGAATCGACCGGGGCCGGAGTGTTGTGGTTTTCCCCCGTTTTCGATCAAACTCAATTGCCACACGCGCGTTTGTGCGTCGCCCGCTTCATCCATTGATGGAAGTCGCGACGGCGATTCGCAATCCTACCGTCCGAGGAGCACCTTTAATCGGAATCACTGCCGCGTTTGGCCTTGCATTAGGGCTTGTTGCGGATGCCCCCGACGGACTTGATAGCATCGTTCAGGTGTTGCTAGCGACGCGTCCAACGGCCCGCCATTTGAAATGGACAGTGGAGGCGGCTGCAGCTACGGTCCGTGCGGAGATTGGGAAACTCGGGTAGGGGTCGCCTTCTGCTACGCAGATCGACTCGCTGACGTGAACGTGGCTACCAATATTGCGATTGGCCAGTGTGGAGTTCGCGTTCTGCATGAAGCGTGGGAAGCGTGTGGCTGTCCCGATCGACTTGAAATAGCGGCCCATTGCAACGCGGGTTGGCTCGCCTGTGTCGATCGCAGAACAGCGCTGGCCGGGATATACACCGCGCACGACGCCGGACTTCCCCTTCCCGTCTGGGTAAATGAGACTCGCCCCGTGAATCAAGGCGCCCGCCTAACCACCTGCGAGCTTATAGCACTTGGGGTAAAGTGCACTCTGCAAGTTGCCTCCGCATGCGGAAGCCGGATGAAGAATGGGGGAATTCCAGCCTGTCTTGTTGGCGCGGAGCGCGTGACAGCGGCCGGCGCCGTATGCAATAAGATCGGTACATATCTCATGGCTCTTGCCACTGCCAACAATGGAATTCCATTTTATGCCGTATTTCCTGGCACGAGGTTTGATCGACATTGTACGAGCGGCGATATCAAAAGTGAGAATCGGAATTCCCGGGCGGTTGTATGGGTAAGGGCCGCCCCGAGGAGATGGACATTACACCTCGGTTAGCACCGTGCTGCGGGGGCTTATGCTCGCCACTCCCGCGGTTGATGTGACGCCAGCGCGACTGCTCGGCTATGACCCCATCGCCGCGCTTGATCATAACCGCCCGCCATCCGGAGTAACGTGCGGCGCCGATCTCCGAGACGTCATCAGACACTAACAGCCTGTCTTCTTGGCGATCCGCTAGCGCCACCAGAATTGAATTGTAGGATTGTGCTTCATGTTGTGGGCCGCACGAGGTGTCAAACAATTGGTGGAAGTAATGGCCGATGTCACCTTCTGTCGAGTGCTCGAACAGCAGGCGTTGGGCTTCAATAGAGCCTGCCGATTCCCGTCCTACACTCGCACTGCCGTGTTGACCACTACGGCACGATGAGCGCCTGCCCTGCCATGTAGTTGTCAAGTGCGTCGGCAATACTGATACGAGAGGGCGGATGAAACGCCAAGGCGCGCGCAGACGCTAGTAAGAGGACGGGCTCGGCTGTTGAGAGATACGCCATACCACCGAGCAGTTCCGTGGCCCTCTCGCACACGCGCTCTATACTGTGTTGAACGAGAAATCGAACGTGCAGTGCGGTAGCCACCAACCATTCCGGGCTGGCGCCGCCCGTCGCTGTTATGCGGACGGCGACCGAATGAAGCGCGGCCATCGACCCCTCTGTGTCGCTAACGATTCCCAATCGGTCATTGGCGTTCCCTTTCTTGTGCACAAGCACACGTTCGACGAGTGCGCTTGCTACTCCGAGATAAGCCGCTGTGACAAATACCTCGAACCAAAGAAACGCTTTCAGAATCGCTTCGTTTACTTGATTGCGATCCCCGAAGAAAGCAACTAGCTCGTCCGGTACCAGTACACTATCTAGTGTGACAATGCCGTTTTCCGTCCCTTCAAACACTACCCCGTTGCCGAACGGTTCCACCCGCAGTCCCGGCGCATCTCTCGGAATTGTTACTAGCGCCAACTCGAGATCGTCCCTGCCAGGTCGCCGTATAAGTACGCTGGCCGTGAGAAACGACATTGAGCGAGAAAGACTACACGGCTTTTTTTGCCCACTAAGACGCCATCCACCGCTCACCCGTACCGCGTTCATTTTCGGCGACAAAATGCTATTGCCCACTTGCCCGTCCGCGAAGCCTGACGCCAGCAGCCGTTGGTTTTCCGCAATATCGCGAAGTAAGCTCGCCGTTTCGTCACAGGGTGGAACCGCCACAACGGTGCAAGTGTGCATGTTCGAGGCCACTGCCAACGACGGAGAACGACTCGCGAGCGCCCTTTGTATGTCGATCATCTCGACCGGCCCCGCGTCCTTCCCGCCATACAATCCCGGCACCGTAAGCGCTGCTCCCCCGAATTGCCGGAACAGCTCAATGCCGGTGCTATTCGAGGATTCTAGGTGCGCTAACGGGAGCTCCGCGAGCGCCGCATCTAGGCCTGGCATGTATTTATCTAGCGTTTGCCGTTCTCGTTTGAGATAATTCACTGTTCATGCCGCCGCTTTTATGGTTGCTACTTCGAACGAATATGCAAATGCTCGGTCCGTACGTTCCAAGCGTTGGCTAATAATTTCGTCCTTTGGCAACAATCCCGACAGACTTATTGGTATGACGTGATTCGCAAGGAAATTGCGCACACAAATTCGCCCGTGCTCAACCCCGACTCTCGCTACCTGGCTCAAGAGTTCACTAAATTCCTGGCGGCTAATACAGCTCGTAACATCGGACAGAGAAAACTTATTCACACTACGATCGGGAAGCGCCTTGACGTAATCAATGATGTTGGTCGTCACCATTTCAAGTTTGGACGTACACTTTTTTATCTGATCCACGCTGCTTGGCAGCAGGAAATGCGGCAGGCTGTCATAGTATTTTCCACGTAACATCATGCTCAGCCAGTCATTGTCACGCGCCAGATGGTTTCTAAATGTGTGTTCGAACCGGCTTAACATGTAACTACCGGGCGAACCCACGTTGACTTCGATATGGTACTGCGCATCATTCAGGATCAATTTAATGAGCGGGAGCGAAAACCCTCGTTTTATCAGGAGCCTCCATATCGGCCCGCGGATGTGCTTTGTATATATCTCCCACTGTGATTCGATGTCGCCGCACGAAAAAATGGCGGACATGTGCTTTCCGTAGAGGGCCTTGACAAGAGGCGCCACGAGCCGAACGTAAAACTGTTCATGCCGGCCCGCATACAGAATTCCGGCCTTTATCCGATCGCTAAAGCGATCAAAGTATGCTTTCGCGTCGGCCGTTAGCAGATCACGCAACGACCCATACACCTGCGCTCGATCGTCGGATGGGTGGACGCCAAGAAAGCGTAATAGCTGTTCGTATTGCAGTTCCCGAATCGCGACGAGCTTCAACTCCAAAAGGTAGTTCTGCCCGGCCGAGTAGTCGACGGAAGTCACGCGTCGCGGATTTAGCGTCATCAAACTAAGTGTCCGACAGCCACTACCGGTGACGCTAAGCACAGTATCATTGCGTTGGATATCTAGTGCTTCTAGCTCCGATCGAGAATCTTCATCGCAGGTGCTGTACAAAATCCATTTTTCAAGATCACGCGATTTGCTTTTCACGATTCCTCCGTAAACCCGTTAGATAGTAAATATTCCGTCCGCAATCATTTCCCTCAGACTTTCGGCAAACGAGTCGCTCACGCGTTGCAACTCGTCATACGTATGTGCCGCGCTCAGTAGAAAGCTGTGGAGTTCGGGTAGGTACACCCCGTGTTTTCTCATGTAATAAGCAAGCGCGATGGTCGCCTTGAAATTACTGCCAGCCAGTTTGTCCCTGTATAAAGCGGATTCCCTGTATGAAAAACTGAGCGAGAAGATAGAACGGCTCGCGCTAATCTGACAGGGCACCTCGGCTTCCGCCGCATGCGAGGCTAGGCGCTCTGCCAGCCAAACGCTTTTAGCATTTACCTCGTCGTATATCCGCGGATTATCTCGAAGATAATGGAGCGCCGCGACCCCCGCAGTGCAAGTTAGTGAGTTTCCACTCATGGTTCCGCCCGCGAATACTTTTTTCTCGTAGTCGACGAACGGATCATCGGCGCTTTTCGCGAGGTCTATGAGCTCTGGCCTACCCAAGACGCAACCGCACGGCAGGCCTCCACCTATGACCTTTCCAAGGCAGGTAATATCGGGTTCCACGTCAAGGAGTGTCTGGGCGCCGCCGTAGGCGACTCGGAAGCCGGTTACTACTTCGTCGAAGACCAAGGGTATTCCGTACTCATCACAGATCGCGCGAAGCGCCTTCAGAAACCCGCCGTCGGCTTTCGCCGTCGATGAGGACATTGGCTCGCATATCACGCATGCAATGGATTCGGCTCGTTCTATCAATAGCTGGAAGCTCTCCAACCGGCCGTATTGCAGAATAAGGGTGTTGCTCACAACATTGGGGTCCACTCCCTGTGAACCAGCGACCGGGCTGGGGTTTAGCCTGCCGCCTTTGAAGCGAAACCAGGAACTCACCATGCCTTGATCGGAAAACCCGTGGTAGTGACCTTCGAACTTCGCAATGACATTGCGCCGTCGATACGCGCGGCATAGGCGCATTGCCAGCAAAACAGCCTCGGTACCGGAATTGCAAAGTATTGCCTTTCCACGTGACCCAAACGCCTCCACAATAATTTGCGATAACTCTAATTCCGGCTCATTACCAATCGCATTAAAGAATCCGCTCTCTAAGCTAGCTTGAATCGCCGAATTAATTGCCGGGTGTCGATAGCCGAGGAAATGGGGACCATATCCCCCGGAAAGGTCTACGTATGCGTTGCCGTCGACGTCAACGATCACCCCACCACGCGCTTCCTTGACGAATAGCGGATAGGCGCTCGGGAAAAAATACCGGTCAATATGGGTCGGTGCGACGAGATATTGGTTGGCCCGCGCACGCAGAGCCAGCGACGCCGGTATTTCACGACTGAAATGTCTATCGAATCGATGCCGCACCTCTTTGCTTATATAAGGCGAATAGCGATCCACGAAGGCGCGCGCGTTTTCCCATATATCTATACTAGGGTCTATTTGAGTGGCGAATCCCTCGCACGATAGAAATACCAGCTCGACCTTTGTGAATGCAGTCGTATAGCGTAATCCGTAGTTTCGTAACACCGCCTCTATGCTACGAAAGTACTTTATTGTTGACCACTGATTGCTATTAGTTTCGAAATGATAGACGAGTATTTCCTCAATAGCACGGTAGTACTCGATCTCTTCAGCATTACCCAATTTGCGTAGATGGGCCACAAAGTGTTCGGTGAAGCGGGAGGCGGCAACTTGCCACTCTTTTCGAATGGCAGCATAGTAGAAGGACGAAAGCCCCCACTTTTCGTCTTCTGTCAATTCCACCGTAATTCCGAAGTCCAAGAGAATAACCTCGCCCGTCGGCGTGAACATGACATTGCCGGGATGCGGGTCTCCATGTGCGATGCCGTGCATGTACAGCATGGTGTAGATCGCATCCTGAAATCGCCTCGCCAAACGAGCGCGCGGAAATGGCACGCGCTCCAATTGCGTACCGGGGATGGCATCAATGAATTCCATTACGAGGATACGTTCGGTGCACAAGTGCCCGTGCACGCGGGGCACGCGAACGAAGGGATGGCCGCGGAAGTTCTCGCGAATAGCCTGTTGTTGCAGCGCCTCTTGGAGAAGATTCGTTTGTTGTCTGAGCAGGCGGCTGATCTCCGCAAAGCGCGATGGCACGTCGTATCTTCTGATGGTTGGCAGTAGCGCATGGGCAATTCGCGCGAGCGCCCCAAGGACAGCGGTCCCGGAATACACCCTTCGTCGAACCCCATTCTTTATTATTTTAATCGCGACGACCTCTCCACCGATGATGCGCCCCCTGTGGACCTGCGCTATTGAAGCAGACGCGATCGGCGTAGGTTCTATCTCCACCACTTCTACCAAAACATCCCGGATCTCCCTTTGAATGATCTTGAGTGCCTGATTCTCTCGCATTCGAGGCGCCGCATCCTGCAACTGGCGTAAAGCCGCGGCCCATTCTTTCGGTATAAGGTCCGTGCGAGTCGCCAAAATCTGGCCCATTTTTATGTAAATAGGCCCGAGATACGCGAGATAGCTCACAAGTAGCCGTCCCTGCGCTTCTCGCCGACTGAGGACTGTCCGATATCGCGAGGAGAGATGCTCGATGAGGTATCGTCCGGTGAATGCCAGGGATACTGCGAGCATCCACAGCCCTTCAATCGCGACTGCCGCTGGAAAGCCGATCTGCAGACTCCGACGCCGCCGATGCGGACTCGAGCGCCTCTTAGGGACGGCAATTGAATGTGCGCTAGATTCCAGCATAACACTCTCGGTTGGATCACTCCGTTGTGAGTTGGTTCGGCATCTCGTGGGCCGAGGGGTTGGGGCGACTACAGCCTCGACGAAACCTCGACTTCAATACTCCGCTGCAAATACGCCAAACGACATTCCTGCACTTCCAACCCATGCCGCAAACTTCTGCCCGCGCGCTAAGGCATTACTCTGCGTCGCAGCAGCAATCGCGGTAGGAACTGAAGCCGACCCTAGATTCCCTGTCTCAGGGTAAACATGTCGCACCTTCTCGTGAACCCCGATGTCTCTTGCCATCAGATCCCAATCCCGCTTGGAGGAGGCATGGGTAAATACCGACGTCAACTCGGAGTGCGGACACGCCAATTGGCGAAATATCGCGGAGGCTTCGGTGCGAGCGTGGCGGTGAAGCTCGAATCCAAATGACGTGAAGTGATTCTCTCCGTTGCGGGCAATCTTATCCGACGGTTCGCAATAGCCTTTGTAATGTTTGAGCGGAATATTACAGAGCTCGGCGAGATCCGGCCGGGATGCGAAATGGAATTCCCACGGATGCCCCACTTCAGCACATAAAAGGGTAGCCGTCGCCGCCTCGCCGAGAGTGAATGCAGGAAATGTCCAGCCGAGTTCCTCTCTATTTTTGAGTTGGAATACGCGAGGTAGAACCGCATCACCTCCGGTCATGTTAAACTCCGCATTTATAATGAGCACATTGTTGTAACGCTCTCGATGGAACAGAGCTTCGCATAGGTGGATTGATCGCATCCAACTCATGCATGCGTCTACGACGTCAAAGCACTCGGCTTTTTTGAAGCCTAATGCTCGGGCAATATGGTAGGCATTGGCGGGTTCCATAAACCCTCGTGCAATGCCTGTGTAGATAATCAAATCGACCGCGCCTTTCGATATTCCCGCCGCTGCTAATGATTGTTCCACTGCTTCCCGTATGAAGTCTAGCGGTTGCTCCCCTTCGCGGAGCCAATGACGCTTTGCGGAACCAGAGTAGGCAAGGAAGAAACCAATCTCCCTAAGCGTATCTGGCAGATCCCCGGAAAACATATCTTTGCTTTCCTCCTCAATTATCTCGAGCACGTCTCGGTTGGAAACGATCCTGGAGGGCAGGCTAGCGGCTATCGCTGCAATTCGCACGTCAGGTCCCTACGCTTGTCGTTCTGTCGGCAACTGCGCTCTCGCCTCGCGTTGCACTTATTACACTTGCGACCGCGGCGACAAGGGCGTTTATGCTAGGTGTCTCCCACAGCAGTTCGGGATCTACCTCCGAACCGCTCATGTCACTGATGTAGAAATGCAAATCGAGAAGATGGACAGAGTCGAGGCCATAGTCCACCAGTGACTTACTACAGTCGATGGCGTTGGTAGAAACGCCTTCTTTTTTCGCAATCCACTCTATGATCCCCTCCCGCAGCGAGTTCGCAGATATCAACGGGAGCGGCGCTTCGTTGTTTCGCACTGTTTAATTCCTTAATGTGGACGCCGCAATGACGTCAAGTTGATCGTTCGCGTACAGGTCCTTGCAGCGAGATCTCTGCTTTTTTCCACTAGAGGTCCGAGGAATCGTGTCGGAGCGTACCAGTCGAATCTCCGATACGGTCACCTCACATTTCAATGCGATTGCCTTTCGCGCAAGTTGCATGATTTGCGCGTGTAGAGCCGGTTCTACACACAGTCGATGTACTTCCGCGACCACCACGATTTTCTCTTCCGCCGGATTAGATACGGAGAACGCGATGGACTGGCCACGACGAATAGATGAATGCGACTCTTCCACGGCTTCTTCAATATCCTGGGGATAAATGTTAATTCCGTGAGCGATAATTACGTCCTTGAGGCGACCACATATGTGAAGTTCCCCGCCCTGAAAGAATCCCAGATCTCCTGTTCTGAGAAACCGCTCGTTGGATCCGCACGGAGTAGCGTGGAAGGTCTCCTTCGTCTTGGCGCTGTCCCTCCAGTATCCCTGTGCTACTGTTTCCCCACGAACCCATACCTCCCCAATGCCGGAAGCGATCGGTGACAGCGAAACAGGATCCACAATTATCACCGTCGTCCCCGGTTCCGGTCGACCGCAACTGATTGTAGTTATAACGTCGGCTTTGTCGGGCGGCATCTGATTGTTTGAGGTGGCTGCAATCGCACCGGGACGGTCCGCTTCCCGCTTTCTGCTCCAGCTACCGCAGGTAACGCGCAGTGTCGTTTCCGCCAGGCCGTAACTCGGGCAAAACGCCGACGCTTCGAAACCGACTGAAGAAAACCTATTGGCAAATCGTTGCAATGTGGACTCCCGCACGGGCTCGGCCCCAACTGGAGCCATCGTCCACGTCTCCAACCGCATGTTGGACATTTCCAGTTCGGTAATCTTCTCCGAGCAGAGATCGAATGCAAAGTTAGGAGCGCCACTGTGAGTCGCTTTGAATTCGGCAATCGCGCGAAGCCAGCGACACGGTCTCTGGACAAACGCGGCTGGCGGCATAAGAAAGGTAGGGAATCCCGCGAAAAGCGGTTGCAAGATTCCAAACACAAGCCCGAAATCGTGGAAGTGTGGGAGCCATGACACCATGCACGAATCGCGATCGGTCTTCCACGCCCGCGAATCGGCTCGGCATTGTGCCATCGCGTTTTGATGACTGATGACAACTCCCTTGGGCAGCGATGTTGAACCCGAAGTATATTGAAGGTACGCGGCACTAGACGGATTGATAGCTGGTTTTCGCCAGTCATTGGCGGAATCCGGCGCTATTTCGTCTGTGAGGATCCATTTCAGGCGGCCAAGAACATCCGGTAGAACAAGGTGTCGTTGTTCAGGCGCGTTTCTCAGCTCCGTGAGGATCAGCGTGGCGCCGGCGTTTTCCGCGATCGCTGAAATTATCGGCAACTTTCGTCGATGCAGAGGATATAGGGGAACCGCAATCAGGCCCGCGTACAGACAAGCGCAGAGGGCACAAACAAATTCCAAGCCAGGGCCATACAAAAGAAGAACTACGGACCCTACGGTTACCTCTTGTTGCAGATGCGCGGCGATAGATCTCGCTCGTAGGTCCAATTGCGCATAAGTCATCGGAGTGACAGCATTCCATTCTCCGTCCTTCAGGGCGCCTACGGCGATCCGCCCGGCGTCGATGTGCGCACGTGATTGAAGTAGGTCCACCCATTCCGATGCGGAAGCCGCGTCTGCGGAAGGCTCCGCCAGAGTCGCCACTGAATTCATTCCGAGGATCTCCGAGTAACTACTGGGGGCCCGACGCGAGAACCTCCCGCGTCCGCTTGAACATTGTATCCACGAATATTTCCATTCGATGCTGTGCGACGCTACCTTGAAGAATCGCGCCCTGCAATGCCGCTACATGAGAGCGCGTCGCTCGACTTCTCATGCACTCCCCCATTACGATAGGGTGTGAATATATAATGCACCCCGCCCCAGTCTGCGGTCCTGTCCAGTCTCGATATGGTTCTGCTTACGGTGGTGACTGAGATCCGCCTCTCGTTCGGCAGTGACACTACGCCACGTACTTCGACTCGCGAAGAATTGCAGCGGAGACGAAGGCCGATACCGATCCGAAAATGCCAATGTTTCCGAGTACGTTATTTGCTGGAAGGCGCGCGATAACGGTCAGTGCGATCAACGACTTGAACGATTCCACGATGTAATTAGCGTGCGGTTAGCGGTTTCCACAGTCGGCCTCGGCAGTCCTGGATCTAAGATTGCGGCAACTGCAGTTTCAATTTGCGACAGGGCATCCGCGGAGACTTTCTCAATGGGCAGTACCAGAGAAATCGACTTGCGCTGGTATTTGACGCGAAATAGCGGCGTTCCGACGTGGTCGCGAACCACCTTGTCCTGTGCCTTGGTCTTTGGCTTGCGCCCTTGCGTGGACGAAGACAATAGGCGCCTATAGGTATCTTTCGACGAGCATCGTGGGACCTGGACCCCAAGCTCGCGCGCTGTCAACAGTATTCGCTTTCGACGGTCCGCGTCATCCAAAGCATCGGAGAGATCGACTCCCCAACTTTCACAAATATCGGCCGCGTTCGAAAACGCGGCGACCACCACGGTCGGTAGACGCGCCATCTTCAGCAAGCGCGATACCTGGGGTGCGGATACCGATAAGAAGCGAGCAATCTCTTCTTGCGACTCGAAGTACCCTAGCCGCAACCAGCGTGCATAACTTAGCCCGCGCTCATAGGCGCTTATATCCATGCGCTGTCGGTTCTCGACGTCCATTGCGATTAGCGCTTCTTTGTCTGACATTTCCCGCATTTCGACGAGCAATGGCACATTGATTTGGCGTGCCACATAGAGTCGACGTGCGCCGTAGATTAACTCCACGTCGTGGTCACTGTCATTTGTCAGCGCTCGCCCGAGCACCGGTACACGTTGACCGTGTTGAGCAAAGCTCGCGATCTCAGATCGACAGTTCTCTTCGGTTATGTGCTCCTCTAATCGATCGTGCAAATGCCACATTCGACAACGAAAAGGCTTGATAGATACAATTGGTCCCATTCCGGAGTTCCTTCTCCTCCCCACCTCAAGTCAACATTTACCGATCTCTGCATTTAATAGTTGATTCCGCGCTTCAGACCGGCCATTAGGGTGCTACACGAGCGGCTCACTGCGTACTAACCGCCATATTTGTACCCGGCACCATATTTATGGTATTACTAGTATATGTAACGCGTATTACATGCACAAGAGATCGACATGCTAGACCATAGACGTCTTTTAATTCTTTCTGGGCTGAGCATCTTATTTTGGATTTTGGCGACCTTATACATAAGGTTCATGCCCAGCTATTTGGTTGATCCTATAAAGGGGTCTATCGGCTTCATTACCTCGATTCCAGTCGGCTGGCTAAGCGTTCTGATTTTGAAACGTATAGCTGCACTCAGCAATGAGGAGTTATTGGCTGGAGTGAGCGTAGTAGGGGCGCTAGCCATGATGATCGACGGAGTGGTACTTCGTTGGGCGCCTGTAGTCTACGGTGAGGACAGCACGACCGTGCGAATGGGGGCCGCTTGGCTGCTTTGGGGATACGGTGTGAGCTTTGCTATCGCGCTGCTGATGACGAGATCGAAACGACGCATGTCGGCTCGTTGAGCAGGTTTGGCGGTTTAGATGGCCACCCGCAATTGTTCCCAGCGTCATTGAAAACGGACGAGAATTCGACCGTCAATCAAGGCCACCGGCGTATGTCGTCCGCTAAGCGAAGATGGCTCGGGTTAGCCGGCACGGGAATCCTGTTTACCTCCCTGGCGGTTCCTCTAGGTTTGAGTTGGATGGATGAGTCCCGAAATTCCCGAACTACAGACAACGCTTACGTGACCGGCAACGTGGTCCAAATTACACCTCAAATACCCGGCGCGGTGCTCTCAATCGCAGGACAGGACACCCAATTCGTAGTTCAGGGCCAGGTGTTGGTCCAGTTGGATAGCTCCGATGCTAGAGTCGCTCTCGATGAGGCCGAGAGCCAGTTGGCCAAGACTGTTCGGGAGGTACGTTATTTGTTCGCCACCACCGATGCAATGCATTCGACCGTGCGATTGCGACAAGCGGAATTGGAAAGTGCTGAGCAAGATCTTGAACGTCGAGAACGTATGGCGAGTAGTGGCGCAATCTCACTTGAGGAACTTCAGCATGCTCGCGACAAGGTACACACCGCTGAGGCGACTCTCTCCGCCGTACAACAACAATTGGTGGCGAGCGAAGCTCGCACCGACAGAACCACCGTGGCCGGGCACCCTGAGGTCCGAGCGGCATCTGCGGCAGTACGTGATGCGTATTTTCGAATCGCACGTACCCAGATCGCTGCTCCTGTTTCTGGATTCATTTCAAAGCGTAACGTGCAACTTGGCCAATTGGTAGACGCCGGAGTGCCGATGATGGCGGTCATACCGCTGGATGAAGTGTGGGTTGAAGCCAATTTCAAGGAATCAGAGCTTTCCGCCATTCACCCCGGGCAACCGGCAACCCTTACTTCCGATCTCTATGGCAAAAGCGTCATCTATCACGGACATGTCATCGGCTTCGGTGCTGGCACTGGTGCCGCCTTTTCTCTGCTACCGGCACAGAATGCCACGGGTAACTGGATTAAAATTGTGCAGCGCATTCCTGTTCGGATTTCAATTGATCCGCAGACGTTGGCAGTGCATCCACTGCAACTGGGGCTCTCCATGCGTGTCAATGTAGATGTCCGTGATCGCCACGGCGTCGATGTTAGCGTGCAGAAGGTTTATTTAACAGAACGCGCTTTGGATGAACCGCTACGCTCAGCGGATGCTTTGGCAAAAGGCCGCATACAGGCAATTATTAGCGACAATGTAGGCCAAGCCGCGCACCTCGAGCCGATAAATGCGCGGAATCACGACCATACTTATTAGCCTTAGCATGGTGGCCTGCCCGGCTACTTTTCCATATGAACGACTAAAGAATTGGTTTGGGGGCTTGCCCAAGTTACAATCCCGCCTGCATTGACAGTCGATATAATTATATCGTAAAGCGCCGCGGGTCCCGCGAATGGATAGAGAAAAACATGGCGACCTTTAAGTAAGCTGGCCCTAGAGCTGAAGAATCATGACGCCCCGAGATCAGGCGCTAAAAGCGTGCGTAGACACCGCCTTAAAATCCGGAGGCAGACTCTTGAGTATCCATGAGTACTCTCGTGCAACAGGTGTTTCCGCGCGCATGCTCATTCACTACTTCACCACAAAATCGCAACTAGATACTGCCGTAATCGCAGCCATTGACGCGAGTCTTCGTGAACAGGCGGGTACGCTCGCGGACAGCTTGGGTGGGCTGGCCGCCGTTGATGAGTTGGTACGAGGCTTTAAAAGGAGCGAGAGCGAACGAGTGCGCGCTTTGTTCCGAGCGCTTTTGGCAAATGCATTCGCGGGTGATCGTTACGCCATTTTGGCGCTTCTAGAGGAACGCAAGCGATGGAAGAAGCTATTTCGCGGCGTGTTGAAGACGAAATCGGATGTAGACCGAACTGTCCTACTTCTGCAGGGAGCCGCGCTTGACGCGATCCTTGATGACATGTCATCTGAAGACGGCCCAACCAGACGTTGACGACACTCAGCGCGCGGATAAAGTGACGTCTCCGCCGTAGTTGGATGGAAAATGCAAGAACAGTGCAGGCCCAATCGTAAGGACAGCACAAAGTATCGAAACCCATGCCATAAACGTTACATCAACCCGCTGGCCGTTCAGCTGCAATAAGAGCCCTATCAGGGCTGGTCCAACACCAAGACCCGCTTTTTCGGTGGCTGCCCAAATCCCGCTAATAGCACCCTCGCCGGTTGCGCCAGCGCGAGATTGCCGGTGGGCAAAGTCCGCGAGCAGTGCGAACGGAAGGACCTGCAGACCGGCGAACGATATACCTAGGGCGCCGAAGGCCACAATTATGGAGGGCCATGGTTGCCTCAATGCCACTAGCATCCCGATTGCGGCGAGACTAGCGGCATAGGCCAACGCACAGTATCGCAGCGCGCTCACTTTACCGATACGGCTCGCTAAACGAGGCCATAGCGGAATGAAAGCCATGTTCGACATAATTAACGTTCCCAAGATGATGCCAACGTCCGCCGCGCTTCGTCCGAGAAGCTGAACCACCCAATACGGCGCAGCTGCCGAGGTCGCCCCAGTTGCAGTGGCCAGCAATAGGTAGGCCGCTAGTAGCCTACGGAATTCAGCGTTTCTCAGCGGGCCCCACAAGGGATACGTCGGTGCAATAGCGAATCTTGCAGGACCTTGTCGATATAAAACCCATAGGGGGCCAAGTGAAAAACAAAGGCACGTGACGCCTAGTATGCAAGCCATAATTCTATAGCCCGCTCGCCCTCCTCCAAACGCCTGTGTTAAGACAGGCGCCGCACTAGCGCCCAGCAATATGCCCACGGACACGAGCAGCATGCGAATCGAGATCCACGTTGTGCGAATTCCCGAGTCGTCGACAATCATCGCGGGCATAGCAAGGTGGCTAACGACAAACATGGAATAGCCGCAAACAAGTATTAGATAGCTCACAAACATCCAGACGTTCAAACTCTGGTGCTGAATCTGTGGCGGCGAAAACACGAGATAGAAGCCTATGGCGACAATGCCAGCTCCCATCCCTAGAATCGAGGCTTGGCCGCCACGGAATTTACCGGCTCGATCGAACAATCGCCCCACTTGCGGGTCCCATAACAGCGCAAAGAGCTTTGGCAGGAATATAACCGTCGCCGCCGCCAGACCAGACATCCCGAGGATGGCCGTGCAGTAATAAAGCAATAACACACTCGGTACCGTGGAGAATATGCCGCTTGCCGTTCCACCAAGCGCATAAATCCAGGCTAGTTTGATGCCTTGCTTTCGTTCCATTGCCATTCGCTTCTCCTTTGCTCAATCACCAATTTCGCTTTGCAGCGGTCCTCCGCACATGTAATACTTATTACATCCCACCATATAGCGCAATGGGTGAACGATATTGGACGACTAGGCGTAAGTCGTTTCGCAGTATCGAGGGACGTCGAGACCGCCGGGAGTATCTTGAGTTTCTTCTGGAATTCGTTGAAAAGGGCGTCTCAACTCCAGAATTTGAAATCGCTTCTACAGGAGGCGGCCAATTGGTGTCGTTAAACAGGCAAGTTCCGTTAAATGGATCATCCCTTTGGTGCGCTGGGTTCGCGCTAGGGTTAGCCAACTTTATAGTAGTCTTGGATTCGACCATCGCGAATGTCTCGGTCCCGACAATCGCTGGTGCTTTAGGATCATCGGTCAATCAAGGAACGTGGACAATAACCTCATACGCGGTTGCGGAGGCAATTTCTATACCGATGACAAGCTGGCTAGTCGCACGATTCGGGCTGGTTCGTATGTTTGTCGCTTGTGTATCCGCATTTGGGGTTTGCTCCGCGCTCTCGGGCCTATCACCGTCACTCGAATCACTGATTGTTTGCCGCGTCCTTCAAGGGTTGTGCGGCGGTCCTCTACTGGCCTTGTCGCAACTCCTGTTGATCAGAATATTTCCAGTACATCTAAAGCCGGTCGCGGACACCCTGTGGGCTGTCACCCTGCTGGTTGGTCCAATACTAGGACCGGTTTTGGGTGGAATCATCTGTGAATCATTGGGCTGGTCTTTCATTTTTTATTTGAACGTCCCGATCGTCGCCATTTGTTCAGTTCTTGCGTTTTTCCTATTGCGTGGCCAGGAAACTCCGACGACGCGCACACGCATCGACTCGGTGTCCCTATTGCTTCTCATTATTTGGGTCGGTTCCCTTCAAATGTTGCTGGACCTCGGCAAAGATGAGGGGTGGTTTGGCTCCGGGCTCATAGTCGGACTGGCAACGACCGCCACTGTGACCTTTGTAATATTCTCGATCTGGGACTTGACTTCGAGTACGCCACTCGTCGGTTTGTCAGTATTTCGGCGTCGTGATTTTTTCGTCAGCGTCGTGACAACATGTATGGGCTTTGGGACCTTCTTTGGCATTTCGGTGGTTACGCCTCTATGGCTTCAGCAAAACATGGCGTATACGGCCACGAGTGCCGGACAAGCAACGGCATGTAGCGGAGCCCTCGCTGTTCTGGCGGCGCCGATGGCTTCGTTTCTGGCGTCTAGGCTGGACGCTCGTGCATTGGTCTGCGGCGGCTTGCTGTGGCTCGCTGCGCTATCGCTTTGGCGCGCGACCGGGAATACGGATATAACCTTCACGCAGATTGCGATTCCTATGTTGCTGCAAGGTATTGGTATCTCATTTTTCTTACTCCCAATAAATGTGATTGCACTGGATCGCGTGCCATCTGGTGACCTAAGTCGGGCGGCCAGTCTTCTAAGTTTTTATAGAACGCTATCGAGCGCCGCCGGCACGTCGATCTTCGCAACCCTTTGGGAGAATCGCCAGAGGGTGGCCAATTCGAGCCTAGTAGATAACATTCGTAACGCGGACACCACACTCACAACCTTGACGGATTCTGGTTTTTCTCACGCTCAAGCTGTTGGCATTCTACAATCCACGATCGACTCGCAGACAGCGGTCGTGGCTCTGAATGACATCTATATAGGTGCTGCAGCGATGTTTGTGACTGCCGCTGGCATCGTTTGGCTTGCCTCCCGAGGTCCCCCTGTACAGCAGAAGGTGGCCAGCAGTTCAGATCCTGAGCGCGCCTAGAAGAAGCCGAGCCATTTCGCATTCGGCGTCATACGATGCAAGCAACTTTCGTGCCGCATCAAGCTTTCGCGACGTTTCAGATGCGCATTGAAACTTCTACCTGCGCGACGATACTCGACGCAATGAAGTCAATGGGTAATCCACAGGCGACGATGGCAAACATTCAACGACTTAGGAGTGCGTTTGCGCTTTGGGCTATTGTGGCAATGCTGCTTGGTGAGCTGACCTCCGGGCGGTGCCTCGCGGAGGAGTCCACGACGGCGAGCGATGCTGAAGCAAATTCAGAGATCGGGACGCCAGCGCTGCAAGAAATCGTTGTCACTGCGCAAAAGCGCCCGGAAACAGCCAATACCATTCCCATGTCGATTACCGCTGCGACCGGTGTCCAATTGGCGGAGCAAGGGATTGCGCAGCCTAGGGACCTCGTTAAGCTGGTTCCCTCCTTCACCTATACCGATTCATACATCGCGACGCCGATCTACACGCTGCGCGGAGTGGGTTTCAGCGACATCAGCTTGGGCGGGCGGGCCACCGTCAGCATCTACAGCGATGAAGCGCCGCTCCCATTCGCGATCGAGACGCGCGGGGCAAGTCTTGACTTGGAGCGCGTTGAGGTGCTCGAGGGGCCTCAGGGCACGCTGTTCGGTCAAAACGCCACCGGCGGGGCCATCAACTACATCGATGCCAAGCCCACCAATACCCTCGAAGTCGGCGCGAACGTCAGCTACGGCAACTACAACGCCTACGACACGGGTGGTTTTATCAGCGGGCCTTTGACCGACACTCTCACGGCGCGGCTCGCGGTCGATCGCAGCCAGAGCGACGGTTGGCAGCAGAGCTACACCACAGGTGCCACCATTGGCGCAGTCGACTTCGACAATCTTAGGCTCCTCCTAGCCTGGACGCCCGACGATCGCGTGAAGGTTCAACTCAACATCAACGGCTGGATGGATCATTCCGAGAGCCCGGCGGCGCAAGTGATCGCGATCGACCCCGAAATTCCGGCCTTTGCATCCCTGGTGCCAGGGCTATTGACCTATCCGCTTGCGCCCCATAACGATCGCGCCGCCGATTGGACCGTCGGTCCGGACTATCGAAGAGACAATGATTTCTTTCAAACCAACTTACGATTCGATTTCAAGTGGGCCAACGATCTGACCTTGACGTCGATCAGCTCATACAGTCGATACACCGAGTATCAGCCTCTGGATGTCGATGGCACCGCGCTGTCGAATTTCTCCTATTTAACGACCGCCTCAATAAAATCGTTTTCGCAGGAACTTCGTGTCACTGGCGATTACCTTGAGCACGGCCATTTCGTCGTCGGCACGAACTATGCCTATGACCGTGTGCTTGAGCTCGACTACGCCAACGTCGCCCAAAGCACTACGTCCTTGACTTTTACTCCCTTAGGCCTGCCGCCATTCTCCACTTTCACGGACTCGGACAATCAGGATGAAAATACCCGCGCTGCCTTCGCAGGCGCCGACTACAAGATCACGGACGCAGTCAAGATCTACGGCGGCGCGCGTTTCACCCAAGCCGACGACAACTTCAACGGCTGTACGGCAGATGCCGGCGATGGCATTGCGGCACTGGACTTCGGCTCATTCCAAAACTACGTGCGCAGTTTGGCGAGCCTGCCACCTAACGCGCCGATTCCACCGGGGCGTTGCGTAACAGCCAACGCTGAGTACGCACCTGTTCTGACCGTCAGGACCCTCGATCAGAACAATGTGTCGTGGCGCGCGGGGGCGCAATGGGCCCCCACGGAACGTACGCTCCTCTACGCCAACGTCAGCAAAGGCTACAAAGCCGGCGGCTTTCCGGACCTTGCTGCGACCGCCGCCTCGCAGTATCAGCCCGTCATCCAGGAGTCGCTGGTCGCATATGAAGGCGGCCTCAAACTGACGTTGCTAGAGCGCACCCTACAAGTCAACGGCGCGGTGTTCCATTACGATTACCGGAACAAGCAAATCCTTGGCTTTGTAGAAGACCCAGTCTTCGGTCCGCTTGAGAAGCTGGTCAATATTCCCAAATCGGAAATCGACGGTGCCGAGCTGCAATTACAGTGGGCGCCGCTCAGGGGCCTCAACATCTCCGCAGGCGCCTCCTACATCGAGTCCAAGATTCTCGACAACTTCACCAACTATAATCCGTACGGTGTCGAGCAGAATTTTAACGGCGAGGCTTTCCCCAATACTCCAAAATGGAAGTTCGTCTCTGACGTGGACTACCACTGGGGCCTGACCGATAGCTGGGACGGAGTTTTGGGTGGTAACGCGACTCGGCAGAACGCCACCAACAGCGAGCTAGGGGGCCAGCCGCTCTTTGCAGTGAACGCGTACACAATTGTGGATCTGCGCGCAGGGGTCGAGAGCAAGGACGGTGCTTGGCGAGTTGCCCTCTGGGGTCGCAACGTGGGCGACACGTACTACTGGACCTCCGTCGGCTACGTATCCGATACCATCACCCGGTACACCGGCATGCCTGCCACCTATGGCATTTCGTTGAACTATCGTTACCGATAACGACAATGCATCGGCCGCCTCATTGCGTGCCTCGCGTCTCACCAGCGCACAACCATCCTGCTGGGTCACTCACCACCGCCGATCCAGAATCAATGCATCCATGAAGCCACAGGCGCACCACAAAGGCATCGCCCACTGGCTACCAGGCTCCCCTCCGCATCCGCGCAGGTTCCGACGTTGAGGGATATAGAGCGCTTCCGGCGTGCCCACAGGCTGACATTCGAGTGCCCCAAAACCGCCGCCGTGGAAAGGCGCACCGGTTGGACAGAAGGGCAATCCAGTCACTGGATGCGGCATATAGCCAACGTATCTTGTCTGCGTTGTCTTCGCGCGTGACATTCCTCGCCCTGCGCCTGCGCGAGATTTTAGAGCCCGGATCGCTTTCGCCCATATGTTTACTCACCGTGGAGTCGCCGTCTCTGCTCCATCTTCGAGCACGGATACACTTCTCTTCAAGAAGTCCGGTCTGCTCTGGTATTCGCTGTCCAGCATCTTGGGCGCGGTAAACCGCCGCTCTCTTCGAGCATTAGCGCTTGAAGCGCAGCTACGGTACGCGCCCCGAGCGGCGCCTAGGACCCACTGAGTAACCGCACCGGCGATGAGGCCATATGCGTGGCGCGGAGTGCCGGAATCATAGGAACGCGCTCGACCGGCTCCGTCTCGCGGAGCAATAACAGGCACTCTTCAAGAACGCGTCAAAATGCCCGTCGTTAATGCAATGCCACATGCCACCCGCCGCGGTGGACAAACCACCCGCGTTGTGGGAGTCGTTGGCGCAAGCGCGACGCCACGCCGTCGAGATCGAGGCATTCCTCGATGTCGACAATGGCACCGGCGAGCGCCGCCAATTTATCTTCTGGCGGCCGCTTGCCCTCGCACACAACAGCAAAACGGCAGCATATCGAAGTATCACTGTCGTTGGCGCTGGTGTCGGTCATAGTCGGCCTTCTCTGTCTCTGTGAGTTGGGTTGGCAGTAAAAACGCGGACATCCGAATCGGTTTAACTTGCGAATCGGTTCTTCCCCAGTGTTTCCTACGGCACTTGGCCGGACTGGCGCCGAATACGGTCGACAATTTCTTCGCGATGGACGGGAATGTCCTTCGGCGCTTGAATTCCAAGACGTACTTGATTGCCGATTGCGCCGACGATAGTAACCGTGATGTCATTGCCGATGTTTATAGTCTCGCCGAGTCGGCGGGTGAGTATCAGCACGTTATAACCCTGATAGCGGCCGGCGCAAAAACACCGTCCGTTCCACTTATCACAATCCAGCCCTCCAAATTGTTAGCAGCGTTGAAACACCAACACCGCCACGGCCAAGTGCGCTTCCACACTACGCCGTAGCATCAGGGTTCGCGACCAGGAGGGAAATGGCACCACGCGCCCGCGCATGGATCCATCGTCACGCGAGCCTCCGCCTCTATAATTTCGAAATCATGACCGAAATCGGCGCCGCCGCTTTCGCTGCGCGCGTCATCAGCCGTCAAACGGGCCACTACAATTGCAAGCCGCGAACGGATGTCCTCTCGTCGAGAATATCGTTGCCCCCGCAACTGTATCGTGATCTGTTGCACCGGGTAGGCATAGTCATGCCACGGCCGATTCGGGTTGTGCGTGCGTAAATCATCAGCGCTTTGCCTCTTTGGCGCACGATTGTCCGTAATCGGGTCCTTCGCATTTCTCATTTAGGAACGTCCTTTGAACCATCGGCAGTTGCCGTCCCAAACCCATTCAATGCGGTCAGGATGCTGACGTGTCGTACATTGGGTAAACCGTCGCGATGTAGCGCATAGTACCGCCGCGCATCATCCAAAGTGTCAAAATGCCTTGCGTGCTGGAGGTCGATGGCTAATCTGATCCAAGCCGCTTCAAAATCACCAGCAACGACGCCGGGCGGCAGTGATGCCACATAACTGCCGGTTTCACTGGTGTCGCTGACCATGGCCACGACCTCTTCGGCGGACGCGGCGAAGACTTTCAGAGCCCCGGCATGCGGGACCAATACGATTATCATCGACAGTCTAATGCCTCCCTATTGCAGCGCCAGATTTAGCACTAGCGCCAGGCGCACGCCTGCCTTGCTCAGTTGCTCGGCTGTCACGGCAGTCGCATCCTCAACGTAGGCACCGGACAGCGGGTATCGGGACGCCCAGCTTGGCGCCGGCAACCGACCATAGGCATGGGCTTTTGCCACAAGAAATGATTCTTCCGCCCAATCATCTGGCCGACCCGTTGACCACCGAGCGCGCTGCGCCGACGTAATAGCAGCGATGAGCTGACGCGCAATCTCGTTTTCGTTCCGTCCCAATCTCGCGACGAAGGTCGTGTCCCAATCGTGATGCAACGTGCTCCACCCAGCGCCCTGAATCAGGGCACGCTTCCCGTTGCCACCTTGGTCATGATCATCGCACGCGTGCAATGGTTGGTGCAGATCGCCGATGAAATGGAGCACGAACTGGAGAGCTAACCGTCGTTCCTCCGCTCCGGTGCTGGGGCTTCGCAGCTCCGCTGTGAATTCATAGATCTTATCCAGCACGCAGTCATTCGCGGCTCCGCGTGAGGCGCTAACCCCTGGCGTTAGTCTGGGTCGGCCGAAGCAGGCGGCATTGACACTCGGTCCGTCAAGCTCGAGGTCGACGAAATGCCAATTGCGGGTCTGAAGATAATGGGTCTGCGCGCCGTTGCGATCTGAATCGCGATATTTATCAGCCCAAGTGGCCTCATGTGCAATATCCCGTGACGTGAGCTGCGTCGTATCGCCCGCCAGAATCGATTCTACTCGCGCGCGAACCGCCGGCTCCAAATAGTGTTCGGCAATCAAACCGACCACTTCATGGCCTTCGTCTCCCCATGCGCCCGCAGATCCAGACACTAGGGAAATCGAAACGATGCACGCAATGCGACACAGAACACACTTGGTTCTCAACAAATGGATCTCCTCGCATCACCGGTCGCGGGGCCAGGCGCACGCCGCGTTACTTACCGGTAGCCGCCACGAGGTAGCCACACATCTTGGCTTGCATGGTGTCTTTACTTGCAACTTGACCACCTGCAGTACTGAACGTGATGGTCGCTTTGCTGCCTGCATCCGCCGATTCGATAACGACACTCAACGGAGCGGCGGCTCCCTTGCCAAATGACACTTGCTGTGTGGCGTTAATGATTCCCGCGTCTTTATCTTGCTGCTGTACCGCCCATCCGTCCTTATTGAGCGTAACCAAGAGGCGAGAGTACGCGTCGGACTTCGACACGCCGGCCAAATCCAGCCACGTTGAGGATTTTTTCCCGGAGAAAAAACTGCCCGTCTGGGTGAAGTGACTTGCGCAGATTGCGGTTAAGTCATCGGCCTGGACGACAACCGTCAGGGAAGTGGCAGCAACGAACAAAACAAAAGCGGCTATTTTTGACACAGCGAACTCTCCTTTGGAAACATCTTACGCGGCGTGAAGAGGCAGGACCCTTCAACGCATCTCTCCCTAGAACCTTTGCTTAAGCACGAACGGCTGCGCGGCCGACTATCCCTGCTCCACGTCGGGTCTTACGACCACTGATGCGAACGGCCGACGCGCCGTCTTTTTGCTGACGCTTCAGTATTCGTAAAACCGTGGCTTCATGATTGGCTGGAACATAACGCAAGCACGTCTCGAGCTGCTTCAACGCGTGTTTTGCCGTCTTCGCGTCGGCACGGCTCAAACCCTCCAAGGTCACCACCAGCGTGGTCGCGGCCCCTTTTGGCCTGGTCAAGATTGTCATCCGAGGCCTTGCATGAGCCGGCCGCTCGACTGGACTCGGAAGAACCACAATGCGGCCACCGATATCACTTGCAATAATAGTCATCACACCCTCCTTATGCGGAAATACACGGTAGCCTTGCAAGCCCCCGACTTCGACGATCGTGGGTACCAATCGCTACAGACCGAACCTTTCAAAACCACAGCTTCTTCGCCAACAGAATGACGGCTAAGTGAGATGGATATAATACATAAAAGGCGAGCTTGATCCGGGGAATCGCTAGAGACAGTCGAGTTGCCGCAAATATAACCGGCAACGCGAACAACGCGCCGCTGTTCCGATTCACTACGGTCAAGGTAAGAGTACCCAATGCCCACAGGCCCAACCGCGGAAGAGTCGGCTTTCTACAATACAGCCAAGCGCTGAGACAGCAAACGACGCCAAACCACCAATAGTCCGCCAACGCACCGCCGAGGATGAATAACGGAAGTGCAAGCGCACCATGCACCGCCTTGCCCTTCTCCAGGAGATAGATCAGCGCCACCACCAACAAGAGCTCGAACAAAATATTCAACGGATACCAAGGATACTCGGGCAAGAAAGCGCCGTTCAGAATGACGTAGAACGGAGTTGCGGCTAGGCCCCACAGCAACAGCCGGAACATCATGCGTTGATGAATACCCCGGCTCAGAGCATGCGGACGAGCCAGATTGTAGACCAGGACAAAACCAAAAATGGGTAGCACAATGCGGCCGATCCAGAGCAGCACCGCAATTCTGTCTCCGTAGAAGAATCTGTTGATGTGGTCCAGAATCATGAGCGCGGCGGCGAACCACTTGAGGCCCTCGAGTGTGCCATTGGCGATGACCAACGGGGCGGCCGCAGATGTGTCGAGCGGGGCGGCGACAGCCGGCGCATCCGGTCCCGCCACGGAAACATTTCTCAACATAGCCGCGCCCCTACTCCGGAGTTACCCATAAAGCACTGCTGGAGGTGTCAGGCCGCACTTGCCGCATACTCGGACCCGACGGCGTCGACGCTGTAGTCGGCGTGACGGCCGGCGGTGCCGCCGGCTCGCCGGATGCTCCACCACTGTTGGCCTGCGCTGCATTGCGAGCAACCAGTGCATATTCCTGCGCCATGCGAGTCGCCTGACTCGCAATCTCGTCCGGGGACAGGGGATGGTACCCGCCGACGGCGGGCGGCGCCGGCGGCTGTATCGCATATGGGGCGTTACCGGCATTCCCGTACCCGGCGTTCGACGGGGCGAGGGCCGACGTTGCTCCATCACAATGCGCCGCCTGATTGATCGTTAAGCGCTCTTCCAGGATACGGTACGTCGTACCCTCCTTCTCAAGGCCCATCTCATAATCACGATCCCAATAGCAACGAGTCATCGAATAACGCTTGCCGCGAATCACGAGACGTTTACCGCGCTGTTCTACCGTGACATCCCGAAATACCGAACCGTCCAAGACGGATCGGTGACTGTTCAAAAGCTCTCTGCCCAATTGCTTATACATCCGACCGTCGAAGGCAAACCCCTTGTCTTGTCCCTGGACGCGAGCATGAACCACTGCTCGATCGCTATACAGATCGAAAAACCCAGGGATCTGTGCAGCGTTAGCCGTTCGGTAACTGTCCAGAAAGCCCTTGGCATCATAGAGGGACAACGAATCCACGGCCTCCGCGGCCTGTGCCGACATCCACGACGCCGGAGGCGGCATCGCAAAAACGACAGCCGCCACCCCACATACGAGACCAAACCACCGGATCATCAACGTACCTGCGCGTCGTCACGAGCGAGGGGCTTGGGCGTTAACGTCTGCTCCGCCAATCGCTCGGGTGCGATGACAACGGGCGGTCGCCCTAAGTCAGCAGCGACGCGATTCACCGACTTCGCGATATCCCGTTGCACCGTGTTGGCGTCGAGATTCTTAATCCTCTCACCGCGTTGAAGCCGTGACGCAAGACGATCCCGTAAAGATTCAATCACCTGGGCGCGATCGGACTCGCGAATAAGATTCGCCTTCACGAACGCAGCGGCCAATTGGTCATGGGCGCTTAGGTGCTCGAATACGGCCTTATTCAATTCCGGATACTTGAGCTGCAATTCCTCGCGCGTGGTAGCCGCGCTGCGCACGGCCGCCACCACCTCCTCCTGTCGAGTCATTCCCTTTCCCGATGCCGCCTTGTCCGCGGCAGATATCTCTGTGGCCACGTCTGTTCTCCTCGCCGACCCCAATGGTGGGGAAACCTCACCGCTGCTTTGTCGAACCACTCCAACCTGGGCGTTGCTGGCCTTGAAGTAGTCAATCTTCTCCAGCACCCATTCGTTACGAAGTGCCGAGACCTCCTCGGTCACTTTGTTTCCGGCCTCGTCGATTCGGGTACTGGTGACCGTAACGGGCGTTTTACCGGCTCTTGTCAAACCCACGACATCGCCTATCTGTGGCTTCGTCTTGGCGTCCTCCAGTGCCTTCGGCAGTTCTACCCCCCAATAGGTGTGCACGCGACCCGCAGCGTCGCGCAACGCAATGTAATAACTCATCGAGTTGTCTGGGTTATTTTTATAAGGAGCATCGCCGTGTTCGACCAAGGTACCCACTGCCACACCGGAAAGCGGACTCTGCGAACGCTCCGATTTCGGGGCAGCTGCGCTCGCGGGTCGATCGATGTTGGGTTCAGCAGGACGGCTCTCCGAGCGCTCCGATGTCGGCCCAGCCGCACCGGTCGATCGGTCGATGTTGGGTGCTGCTTGACGATCACGCGGGGGTGTCGAGATTTCATTCGGGCCGTTCCGCACAATCCGTTCGCGCTCCGCCACCATGCGCTCGAGGTCACTTGGCGTATAACCCTTCACGGTGAGGCCGGCTGCGTACGCCTCCTTCCATGCAGCACGCCTAAACTCCTTGGTGCCAGTCACCGTCACTTCTTCCCAATCCCGTACCTGGGCGATGGCAACGACATCTCGAAGTACGGCAGAATTCTGAGTCTTCACGGTGAGCGTCGTGCCTTTGTCCACAAAGGCAACACTCTGGTCCGGAAAATGGTACCGATCCTCTTGGACGAGATACTTCGCCGCGATGTGCTCCGGTACCGGTGCCAAACCCTTTTTTTTATTGGGGACACTCTCCCCAGTCTCCGGCGCTGCGCCCCCCTGCGTGCGTTGCTCCGACGTATCTCGTGCACCTGGCTTGTCTGGGCCAGCGTCTTGTCCCTTCGACGCATCCGAAGCCGCCGCGCCCTCCGCCACCTTGGCTTTCGCGTCACGGGACGCGCCATCGATCGGCCGACCAGCGACCGCTTCGTTCACATCTCGGACCCCGTCTGCTGCCGGGGCAGCGCCGGCCGAAGGCGCAGTGGTTTTGCTCTGCCCTTCCGTAACCGCAACCCACGCGGCGGCAGCCTTTGCCGCAGCGCTTTCCTTGGCCGATTCCGCCGGCGAATCACGACTGGTGGCGATTTCCGGATCCTGTCCAGTGCCCCGCGATCGATAGCGAGTCACCACAATGGCATCCGGCTCCACTTCTTGGGCACCAGCAGGTAGCGTGATATCCCGATAGTGCAATTGGCCGTTGCGTAACTCGCCTTTGACCAAGGCCGCGTCCTTCGACGCCGCGATTCGTTTTTGTATGGCGAGCAGATTGCGCTCCCCCAAAAGGTCCGCAGCCTCGTCGGCGGTCAGAGAGGCGGTAGCAAGTTCCTTCGGTCCTTGGGAAAAACGCACGTCGATCGACCCTTTGCGCTCGCCGGTCGTCACCGCGCCGAATTGAATGCTCGTGGCAAAGGCCCCGTTAACTTTCACCGCACCAGTTTCACCGAGTGAGTTCTCCATATCATTCCTTTATGCAGCAGCATCGGCGAGAGAAGCCTCTGAAGCCTCTAAATCATCCATAAAGGCCTCGACGGCGGCGGGGATCTCCGACGGGGACAAGTAACGCCCCGCGGGTATTTCCACTTGACTGAAATCCAATGAAAACCGACTCGCGGGTGCGACCTCACTGCGCTGGGATAACCCTGTAGTCGTTTGCGCTGTCCGAACCTCCGGCATTGCCCGCGGCACCGAAACAGTTCCGGCGGGTGCGGAGGCGCGTCGGGCTTTTAGAATCTTGTCCTGCCACATGGCGAAACGATCGTCCGCTCGTACACCGGTGAAACGCGTGACATCGTGCGACCGCACGATCGGCGGCGGCAGAACCCGTGCTTTGAACACCGGATCGGTGTAGTACTCAATGCGCCTACACTTTACCGTCTGCAGATAGTCCAAGAGAAAGAGCTGCTCGGTTCGCTGCATGGCTTTCAATTCTTGGGGAAGCATCAGCGCGCGGCGCTGTTCGCTGATCGTCGTACTGGGGCTGCGATTTCGCCCCCCGCCGAACCCGGGCACATTGCGTGACCGGACCTTTACCGTGGTGTCTCCCAGCTCAGCACAGATGTTGCGAGCATCTTCCATGTTATTCGGCGCAAACACGATGCGGGCCGTCAATGCCTTCTGGATGATTTTGCGTCCGTGCGGTCCATAGACCTCGTCGAATTGCGAGGCGGTCTGCACGACTAGCAACGGGACGATATCGTACCCCGGAATGAATCCCATAGAATTTACCAGGGCCGGAATCTTCCCAATCGATGTCACTTCGTCTAAGGCCAGTAACAATCGGTACTTGATCGCGGGATTGTCCTCGGGCAATTCTTTCGTCTGTTCACCTAGCGCCTGCTGAAAGAACAAATTCATCAAGGTCATCAACTGGACAAAGTCCCGTGGCTTGATCCCAATATAGATGGACAGCTTCTTGGTGCGAAGCTCACGCAGATCGAAATCGCTCGCCGACGTTGCCATGTCCAAGAGAGGGTTTAACCACAGGTCCAATTGACTGGTGAAGGTCTTACGAACACTGGAGGCGGTCTGCGGCGCAAGGTCGACCACATCCATAATGAGTGCTACACATTGCGGCGACAAGGGACGATCAATTCCGGCCCACCCGTCAATGATCCGTTTTAAGTGCTTATTGAACCCCTCCTCGTCCGAGGCCATGGCCTGTCGCAGAATTTCACCAACGGTCACGGGCACTTCGGGAATCTTGTCCTGGTTGTCAGGATCGGCGTTTTGGGCGCGCTCATAGTCCCGGCGCTCGAACAGATATAGCGCGATGCCGACAAAAAGGGAGCGCGACGACTTCACCCAAAACGGATCCGCGCCCGGAACCTCCTGGCAAAGCATTGAGGCAATACGCTGAATATCGTCGATCCGCAGAAAAGGATTGCTGGAGACGTAGTCCAATGGATTCCAGCGGGCAGTGGTTCCTGTCTCCGAAAGCGGATCGAGCAGATGAGTGTCCGTGAAATTGGACCGATAGCCGGCCGTCAAACGCCAGTTCTCCTGTTTGATATCCAGTACCAATACCGAACCTGGCCAATTGAGTAGATTGGGTACCACAATGGATACCCCCTTGCCTGATCGGGGCGGGGCCTCCAACAGCAATCCGCCCTGTCCTGGCCACGTCAGGTAGCGTTTCCCGTGCCGTCCCACAAGCAATCCATCTTGCGAAAAAAGCCCCGCTTTTCGAATTTGGCGACCGCTCGCGAATGTTGCATCGCCGTGCAAAGGCTTTTTCTTGGGCAGCAAAGCGATCAAGCCAAAACCACCGACCAGCAACAACGCGAGCGCGCTGGAACTCACGAGCCGCACACGCACGTCGCGACGCTCCCAATAGTAGTACGCGTATTTCGGAATCGTCAGCGGGGTCGCGAAGTACGGCGGCGGTGCGGCTTGATAGTGCGCGAGCCGTAGCGATAAAAGAAAGAAATAGCCTCCCAAATAAGCCACGGCCACGAGGCCGAACAGCCCAATGACAAGACCTTTGGCGAGACTAGCGGTTGGCGCGGCGTTTTGCATGAGGGTCGTACCACACTTCTTTAACGAAACGATTTCTACCATCGAAGCCAAATTGCATTACCACATCGACCAAGGAATACAGGAGGCTCCATACGTCCTCCGTATTGAGCGATTGCCCGGCGTCGGATTGCTTCACCAGTAGCATGATCTGCACCAGAGCCAGTCGGGCCGTCGAACCGTGCACGCTGGTAATGGACCCAGGATGTGCCGCAATCACACGCAGATAGTCAAAGGCCTCGTCCCCGCGCAGCTCACTTAAAAACACCCGATCGGGGCGCATGCGCAAGCACGACTCCAGCAATATCTTCGGCGTTACCCGAGCAAGCCCCTGGCCGCCTTTGGAATACAGCAGTCGGACGCTGTTCGGATGCCGCTGCATCACCAGTTCCTCGGCATCCTCGATCGTAATCAGGCGTTCGTCCTGCGGGACTTCCAAAATCAGCGCATTGCTGGTCGTGGTTTTTCCCGTGCCGGTGCTGCCAGACACCACGATATTCTTGCGAAGTTGCACGGCCCGACGAATAAAGGCGGCGTAGTTCTCTGCCTCCTTAAGCGCGACCAGTTCCCGTTCGCCAGGATCCAATTCGTCGATCGAATCCGCGCATTGCCGAAAAAGGCCACCCGCCTCGAGCTCGTCGAGCGTGCGGACTCGAGTACTCGGTCGGCGAATCGTGATGGACACCTCGTTAGCCCGCGTCGCCGGCGGCAGAACAAACTGCACACGCTCGCCGGTCGGCAATGTCGCCGACAGTATGGGCATGACCTCATCGATTCGTTGCTTGGTCGCACTACCGACCAACTTGGCGAAATCTCGACACCAGGCAAAGTCCGCAAACCGCAGTTCTTCGCGATGCCATCCGTCATACGTCTGCACGAAGGCCTCTTCTGGACGGTTGATACAGATTTCCGTGACGCGAGGATTATCCAAAAGACGCCGCAGCGGCATCAATTTGAGCGTCAGCGACGACGCGTTATCGTCCGCATCGACCGCCGCGCCGCGATCGGTCTCGTGTAGGGGGACCACGACCCCCTTATGGTGATGCGGTTGCTGCAATTCGGAGTTCATAGACGGACCGGAAATCAACGTCGCGCGCAACGATAATCTGAATGCGAGTTCCCTGATTGATATTGATCGTCGGTGGAATGTTGATGGTATTGCGCAATATGGATTCCGTTACCTGCTGAGTGCCAGTGGGATTCACCACTATTGCAGACCCGGAACTCTGCTCGTGTGCCACCAATCCTTGGATGACCCCATCCACGATCGACACCATGATCGCGGCACCGAAACGCGCCCAGAAATGATTGTCTACGTACCCTGTCACACCGGAACGTCCCAATTCATCGGTTCCCGGAGAAGCCAGCTGCACAACGACGCCCGTGGGCGTCCTCGCTTCATCCCAGAGAATGAACAGGCGGCTCATCCCCTCCGAAACGCTTCCCTTGCTCTCCCCCGTCAATTTGCTTCCGCGCTCGATGAGTACCACCTTGCCGTCGGCGCCATAAATGTCGAACGCGGTTATGCACGTCACCAGACCCGGCAACTCAGAACTCACCGCCGTTTCCAACGTACAATCGACGAAGTTGCCCTTTGGAATCACGAATCGGCGGCTCGACAGCACTTGCGCCTGCGTGGACGCAGTGACACTGGGGCTCAAATAGCTATCCACCTGACCGCCGGTGTTGGCGGGAACGGACGAGGGTGCAGGAGTGGCCCCATGGAAGCCGGTCGCAACGCTCGCCGACGCATCCGTGGGCGATGCTGACTCGCTCGATCGGGCGAATACGGAAGGCATCAGCTTGCGTTCGAGCGCCAACTGCCCCGGCGTCTTAGTCGGTGCTCCCTGCTGCCCGGCCGCGGCACCCCTTGGGGCAGCGCCGGGTGCGTCCAACGGGGGCGCGCCTACCACGTCAGCCAACGTCGTGGGTCCCTTATCTGGTGGCGTGGAGCTATCGGTGGTGGCCGCTCGGGGACCTTCGACCTCTCCGAGGGGGGGCAGCTTCATCTCCCCCGCCGCTTTAGCAGAATGTTCAGCCGCTACCTTTTGTTGAGCTTCCGCTTGCTTGTGGAATGACGCCGCGTAGTACATCCACAGAAAACCACCGCCCAAAATCGACACGACGGCCAGTGCCATCATGTTCTGCGCGCGAGATTGCAATGATCGCTCTTTATTGACGGAGGGAATATCTCGCTCGCCAGCCACCGGTGCATCACCCACCGCGCGCACGGCCTCCGGGTTTACCTGGGGGTCATTAGGATTGTCGGTGCTCATGGGTTACTTACCCCCTTTGTTACGCGCTCGACTCCAGGAACCAGGGTTTCGGAATTAAGACGCTGTCCACCACCGTCGAACGCCCGATTCTCGATACACGCCACCAATTTGCCTCGACGAAGGACAAAACGACGCGAGACTCGATGAATCACTACATTGGGTCCATCCACAGTGAAATTAAGGACGCTCTCGGACTCATCGTCATTTTTAACGTACAACGTTGGGAATTCCGCATGGGCGGAGAACTGCAGGGTGGTCTGCACGCCATCGTCATAGGCCACTACGGGACGAATTGCGGTCGACCCGCAGCCCCAATAGTTGTAGTTACGCGGGCGTTGAGGACCGCTATCGGCCTTCGCCAAACGCTGATTGCTGCGCTCTTCCTCAAGCAGAGCCGCCGCCTTTTTGGCTTCCTCTTCCGGATAAATAAAGCGCAACGAATAAATGACATCGTCGTGCGCGCGGTCCGGCCGCTTCGCCGACGCACTATAGTCCAATTGATATACGCGACGATTGGTCAACACCGTAATGTTCGTGGCGACATGCTCCGCCAACGGCTTCAATACCAGGTGATTGGACTCATAGCCCACATCGAGTGCCTTGTTGTCTCCCGCCGCCAGATTGACGAACGTCTCCCCTTCCGCGAACTGAAAGTGAATCTGATAGCCAACGTATCCATGCAACCGATAGACCTGCTCGGGATCGTAAGCAACCACTCGCACTCGATTGTCGACTAACCCGGGATCGGGCGTTTTTTCCGCCCGCGAGTCCGCTAAGCCCAGGGCGCCGACCACAGCCAACACCATGCTCCACATCCACTTCGGTAACTTCACCCCGGACCTCCTGTCGCGCCGGACGCGGGGATTGTCGACGCCGCACCACCGGCCACCTCCGGTTCACGCCGATACTCCAAAATCCGGAAACCTAACGGGTTCAACGAGCGCAATTGCTCATCCTTCGACGGCGGCACGTACGCGTATTGGATTGTTGCAATCCAATATCGAATAGTCTCTTGCCCCGCCCCGCCGGTCTTGGTTGCGGTCAAGAAACGTACCTGAGCTAAATCCTGCGTGCCGTCAGCGCGTTTTATAAAACTGATACTCTGCGCTTCCGACCGGATCGATGTTCCGTCCTTGTATTTATTGACCGGGCTTTCCGGATTGCTCCGATTCCAGTCCTGGTACCACAACGAATTCAACGGGGGCGAGTTGAACGATCCCACCAGGTTGTAGTCCTGTTCCGCCATTGCGTAGAAATAGCGTTCGCGCGCCACGACGTAGGTATGTAGCAGATAGCGGGTGACCGATTCCGAGACATCGGCGTTGCCGGCGTATACAGGGACGACATCGGTAACACCTGTCCTGTTGTCCACGCGAATGACGAAGGGCTCCACGGTCTTTAAGGGCTGTACCGCGACCAGCGCCAGCAACGCCATGCCTGCGAGTGCGCCAAACCCGCCCGCCACCCAATAAGCTCGCCGCCGCGACGCTTCCGCACGAGCGACCAAATCCGTCTCCCAACGCTGTGCATCGTTGAGATACGCATCAACCGCCGGATTGTTGGCCATTCACCCCTCCGCTCACCCGTTGATTGATCGGCGTATAGCCACCCTTGCATCGGGGCGCCAGGTGACGACTGGCACACCCTGCCAACAATGCGATCATCGACATAGCCAGTAGTGTCTGTTTCATCACGAAAACACTCCATTGGTGACGCGAAATAGCCCATTTCGTGGGACATAAGCCGGTAACTCGTAGAAAACCACCAACACAATCCCCTTAAGTCACAGACACGCTCATCGTCGATCTCACCTCTTAATCGAATTGTTTGGCGTAATCTTGCGCCACGCAGCTCGTGCGCCCTGCCCGACACCGCTCGCGACTGTGTTACCCGCTATTCGGCTCAGTCCCTGATACTGCGAGGTCTTAAAGCCCATGGCGGCATCCATCATTCCTCGACTAAACGCCCCACCGCCGCTAAGACCTCGCCGCATCAGACCACTCACAATGCCCCCGGTCGCGAGGGCCACTCCGCTCGCTAGTCCCGAGGCAATCGACATTGTTTGGCGCATCAAGAGAAACGCCAGGACCACCGACAGTAAGAAATCCAACGCGTCGGTGACTTTCAGCGTCGCGCCCACGGCGTAGGTACTGTTCGCCATATTGCTTACCAGTCCAAGGACCAGCGCGGCAATGAGAGACGCCAAAATCACAATCAATGCGTAGTTGGCCAGTTGAGCAATCCACGACTCGAAAAAGCGCTTCGTCGCATCAAAGAAGAGAAACATCAAGAACAGCGGGCCGACGGCAAGCAAGATAGACAGGGCGATGCTGGACAGCGCGAACATGAAAGCCGTATAAGCGCACAGTATTCCGCAAATAAGCCACGTCGCGAGGGCGGCGAAATAAAGGCCAAAATTTCCGTTGAACAGACTGGCGTTTGACCAAAACAGACCGGCGATGTTGTTTCCTTGCGTCCAAATATTGTCCACTGCGCCGAGCGGGGTCGGCGCGTTCAAAATGCTGCTAGCAAATGCCATCGGCCCATTGAGAAGCGCGAGAACGAGAGAGGAGTGATTGCTCCACAGCGTCAAGCACAGGGACAAAATGACGCCGAGCGTGATGATGCGCTTGGCCCCTTCTAATACCGGCTCCTCAATCTTCCCCGACAAATGCAACCAGCCCCAAAACATGACATACATCGTGGCAAACGAAATGATGACCGGCGTAAGGGCGGTCGCGACCGTCCCGGTCATCGTGGACACGTAACCGGTGAGGTGAGCCAGCAAGCCGTTAAAGTAGTCTTCGAAAAACATACGTCCTTTGCGGTAACCTCGCTATTCGCGGATCTATGGCTTGGGTGGAGCCGGCGGCCCGGGCGTGGGCGAACCCCAGTTCATCGGGGGCTTATATTGGTGTGCGGTATCATCCGTACTCAGCACCGCGCGCGACGCATTGGCGCAATCAATAGTCGCCATGTGTACCGCATTGTTTTTACACCAAGCGAGCTTTTCTCCGAGTTCCTTTCTATGCTCGCTCCACCACTCGACAGTACGAGGGGCGTCCTCGACCTTCGTGCAAGCAGTCAAGTAGAGCGTGAAGGCGCTCAAGGCAAGTACGGACAGCGTGTTAGGGCGTGACATGCCATGGTTCCTTAATGGCTACCACGTCAGTGGCGGGTGGTAGCGCGTATTGAAGCTGCCGAGACTCAACACGACCGATTCCTGCACTTGCACCTGACGGACAAGCTCCTGGGCCGCAATGGTTTGATATAGCGCCTCACTCTTGGTCTGATTGTTCATGGTGGCGACTTGCTCGGACTGTATACGCCCTGCCAGATCGGCACTCGCCTTGGTGTCCTGAGTAGAGCCGAGTTGGGTTATGAGCTGCTGCACATTGCCGAAATTATTGCTCGCATTGGCCTGTGTCTGCTGCGACAGCATGGACAGGGTAGCGGCGTTCGTTCGCGCGGCGCTGAGACTGGCCTGAGCCGCTGGCGATACGCTGCTCATTTGCGCAGGTCCCAGGAGCGCGTTTGCGCGTATGGTCGATTGCACCTGACCCGAGAGCAACGGATAACTCGAACTGGTTCCGTTCATGACGCCCAATAGCGTTGGATAGTCAGGGGGCAAATAATTTCGGGTGGCCATGGCGATGGGCAGCAGATTTTGCATTCCGCGCGGACCCGTCAGCGATCGATACGTGTTCACCGCCTGGTTGTATTGCTGCGTCATCCCCTCAAGCTGCTGACCCCAGGAGATGACCTCTTTGATGGCTTGCGCCAAATTGGCAGCATCGAACACCGGCCAGCCAGCGTTGGCGGGGGCCGAGAATCCGGCACTCAAGCCCACGACAGCGAACCACGTGAGAAGTTTCCTACGACCATTCTTCACTGTGACACCCTCCCGATAGAAAGAATGAGGCGACTCACGCGACTGCCGCCCGTCGTGCACGACCATCGACAGCCAACGAAGAGGCGCTGTCCTCCTTAGTCGTTGCCGCCCTGAACACTGGCAGCCATGCCGACGGCTCATCCCCGACATCGGCGATGATGTCGTGCATGATGTTGACATTGGCAGGACGGCCGGAAATGACATTCAACTCGTATTCGAAGCCCTTCAAGTTCAGCTCGCATACAACGCTATGAAAGCCCTGCTTTATAAGAAACATACGACTACCGGGCTCCAACCCTTCCTTGAGCAGTAAGTACTCTTCCCGGGATAACCCGAATCCGTCGACATATTCATCTTGTTTCGCGTCAGGATTGGGAAAATAGACCTTCGTGGCCGTTTGCTCGATCAGCGTGCGAGCGATGGGACTGGCTAACACCGAACTAGGACTCTGCGTCGCAAACGCGGCGACACCCTCTAATTTTCGCCAGGTCTGCAAGCCATCTTTCGAGAATTGCTCGAAGGATGGATCCGAGAGCAGTTTCGAGAATTCATCCATCCATACCACCAATCGGCGACCCGTCAGCAAACGCTTCACGATATGGAACAAATAAATCGTCATCGGCCCACGAATCACGCCGTTGTCAAGAAAATCAGTTACATCAAAGCCCATGAGCGAGGTTTGATCGAGCAGAGGCACAACGGTATCCTCGCGATTATCAAAGACCCATCCGTAATCCCCATGCTCTCGCGTACACCACTTTGCCAGACGGGCATACATGCCCTCCGGGTCGGTGCTGTCCAAAAACTCCAGGAGTCGCGATAGCCGCCGGGTGTTTTTGGGTAATTTGTACACACCATGCAAAGCCATATCCAAGTCCGCTTCCTCGCGAACAGTAAAAGGCCGGTCCACCCGTTCCACGAGGCGCCGCAGCCACAGTTTCAGAAATACCCAATTGTCTGGAGTGGGCTCCAACTGCAGGGGATTCATTCCCGTGGGGTGCCCGTTCTGCAATGGCAGATACCGCCCGCCGAGCGCGCGAACCAAGATTTCCAGGCCGCGATTTTTGTCAAATAGCACTTGGGTACATAGCGCCTTCACGAGCATGCAAACGATAAACCCAATAAATACCGTCTTGCCGGACCCCGTAGGGCCGATGATGGCCGTATGACCAACATCTTTGCGACTGCCACCGTCCTCGGCTCGCGGGTCGCTCGCGTGCAACGAAAAGTAGTAGGGAGAGCGGGCATTGGTAATCAACATCGTCAGCGCAGGCCCCCAATGGTTGCCGGTCGCGCGACCGCTCGGGAAATTATGAAAAGGGGACATGCCCACCATATTGCGACTGGTGACTGGGGCTTTGCGGGGACGGAACGAGAAATTGGCGGGAAGCTGCGCCCAATACCCTGCCTCGAGAGCGAGATCCTCGCGCGCGACCACCATTCCGGTCTCCGCCAGGACCGAACGGGCGTGTGATACGTTATCGAGCAACTCCTTAAGACGAGCGCGGGTTTCCGCTTCCTTCGTGCCTATATAGGGGTCAGCCATCACATGCAGGGTGAAATGATGATCGCCCATGACAAACTGATTACTGCTCAGTTGATCGACCGCCCCCTTCAGCTCCTCCATTTGGGAGATGGCGAGATCCTGCGCGTTTTTCATGCGCGCGTACTGACTGGCCAACATGCCCTGAGCCGTCGACTTCGGCAGGAAAGTAAAACTCTGGGTCAACACAAAGGGATACGGCGCAGTTAACATCAGATTGAACATTCCTGAATGCGTCGGCGTGGGATACTCCTTGATTCCTAAAAAGGCACCCACACGCGTATGGGTGGCGGTTCGATACTCCATCGCCTCCGCCCCGAACATCGGCCGCGTCGTCAGCAAGACCTCGCCAATCGACGCACGCGGCACGGGCACTGGCAGCGCCTCGCCATTCAGCAACAGCCCGAAATATTCGAGCAGTGAGGAGAACAACTGACCGTTGCGCTCATAAATGCCAAGTTCCACCGGATCGTAACGTGTCAGAGAGGCCATGAGCTGTGCGTTCAATTTCGAACACGCATCCAATGCGTCCTGCAGCTCTTGCGTCGCGTTGACTTTGCTCGTCTTGGATAACAGCTTTACCGCCGCATTACTCACCACACCGACCTGCGGTCGGTAAACCACCGACAGATACAGCTCGTTGACCATCAAGGTCTCGTGGGTCACGCGCTCCTTGTAGTGCTCCTCCAACCCCCGCCCGAACCCCGGCGGGCATTCGCCCGCCGGATACACATTCTCGCGACGACGCACGATATGCGTCCAAAGCGCGACCTTATCGCTGGCAATATTGCGCAGCAGAATATTGAGCCGTTCGTGCCAGTTATTGATGTCTTCATCTTCGGCACATTGAAAGCTCGCCCCATCCAAGCGAAAGCCTTGCACATAGTCGCCCGCTTTGGTTTTCACCACATGCGGATGGACGTGCGCGGTATAGGGAATGTTGGTCGCGCCAAAAATCTCACGATTCATCGCGCTTTCGCGCAGCATCCGCTTGCGAGAATTCGCGCACCGAGTACCCAAGTACGCCAACAACGCGAATAGCAGCGCACCCGCCAGCACGAAGGCCGCCAACCCCAGCAGCAGCCACTCCAGATGTAGGTCCTTAGTCAAAACTTCCGCTCCTGTGCCGACGACCGATCCCTGATGCAAACAGCATTCCCCACCAGTAGGATATTACCGGCGCTTTGGATTCTCACCCCAGACCCATCGCCGGCGTCCCTTCTTGTTAGGAAAGTCGAATCGCAACGGGCTATAACTGTTGGACTTCCAAAACCGAACGTTCCCCATGAGCCCGGGCCCACGAGTACGACCCCACAAAAACAGCAAATCGAAAAAGCGCGGCTCGTTCTTACATACCAACCAAAACATGCCGTGGATTGGCACGCAAATGAGAAGCCACAACAGATTACGAGTCATCAGAAACATTTCCACCGTGGTCACGCCATTAATCAGCAACGCCGAGTACGTGACGCCAAACGCCATGGCGGGGCGAGTGATCCCCGCGTAAAGGGGATCCTCGCGGATCCCCATTGCCGGCGCAGACGCGGTCACCGATTACACTCCAAACAGACCGCGGACCCAGGTCACAATCTGCTGACCGCCGAAGACCAAGGCGATACCGATCATCGCCGACACGGCCCATCCCCAGGAAATCTTATTAGCCCACGCGGCGACCCCGAGTGCCATCACGGCGATGACTGCGATCGGCGTTAAGATTGCCAAGAGACTTGTACTGGTCGCAGTCGCGCCCGTAGTAAACGGACTGGCGGCCAATGCAAGATCGGGCACCGCAAGAACTGCCGCGCACAGTCCCATCAGCCACAACCATGTACGAAGTGACGGATCGCCCTTTTGCACCAAACTTCTCTGATTCTTCATCACCTGCCTCCTTTGCCTAGCACCAGACGTATCACTGTTGGACCCACACCAATCGACTGCAAAAACCGTACTACCGTATCGACACTGCGAAACCGCCTTTCCTCGCCGCGAGCCGTTATCAGCACACTCACCGCGGACTTCCAGGTCAATAACACTTCAATGCGAAAACTCCCGGCAGCCACCTCGACAATTCTCAATTCGGTCACCACACGATCATTAAAATATTCCAGCAATCGCATGACTCCAAACCCTTCGAGTGTTTTCCCACTCACCTTGTCGGCTTTGCGTCTTGCGACCGCCGTCCTCGCTCTCTTCATGGCGGCTTCCCCGTATTGACTCCACTGTGTAGCGGCCATTCTGTGCTGCAGGTTCCTGCGCGCTCCCTAGGGATGTTCCGAACTTGATGGATTTCGATAGACAAAAAATGGCTTGCTCGGTGCCTCACGACTCTCTGTTTCCTCTTGGCTGCGCGCTACCAAATGAGCGCGATCATTTGTTTCCGGAGCAGCCGAGGACACGGGGCTCACCGCTCTGCCGTACATACCCCACTCCGGGCGATCGTCCAGCGCGGCGAGGCCCGGTGTTGCACTCGCGCTCGAAGCGCCATTGGATTCCTGAGGCGATCGGTCGGCGACCGGCATGCGTTCGGCATGAGGCCGATACATGTCCCAAGCAGCGTCCCGGGCCTTCTGTTGATGGATGGTTCGCTGCTCGGAATCGAGCCGTGCCACATCACGCTCCCCTGGCCGGCTGGTGCTGTGCTCAGAAAACGCGTCATCGGGGGCAAAGGGATTACGGGCTACTGCGGGAGAAGCAGCGGTAGCGGTGAGTGCGGCAAGCTCACGCCGAAGCGCGCGGTAGCGGTCGCGGTGCGTTGCCGCTCGTTGCGCGGCATCGTTGGCGCCTTCGGAATTGCCCGTTGCCTCGTAATGAAGACGATCGGCCACCGCGAGACCCGACTGTTCATACTCATATTGCAGTTGTTGTTCGAGTCGCGGGACTTGGGAGACGGGAGGGTCCGCGGCTAGGGTGGGCTCGGCGATGCCGGCGCACACCACGCTGGCGAGTAGCCCGACAAACACCAGAGACCTTAATTCGAGTGTGGTGCGCATGGTGGCTAGCGTGAGAGCGCGGTGGGGTCCTCAATGATTGGATCAAGGGGCGTACGGGCACTGGGAAGCATGGCTTCCTGGGGCACGTTTACCTCAGCCGTCCTGCTGTCGGCACTTTGCAGAGCCTCATTCCAGTCTTTGCCATACCGGGTCGGCGGACGATCACGCCGGAGCGCGCTACCCACCTGCTCGCTCAGACGCTCTGCCATCCGGTCGCCCGCCTTGTCGGCGTTGAATGCGGTCACTACGTCGTAGCCTCTGACCTTCAATGCCACCGCCATCCGACTGGGCATTTCAACCGCACTCCCAGTGGTCGAGATGATGAGACCGACACCACCGTGCGCTTGATAACTGAGCGCTTCAATGCCACTTTCAACAAAGCTCGCAATCCGTTGGTTGTCCACCTTGTGAATGAACATCCCCTTCTCACCATGTACGGAGTGGTAGGGCTTGTCGTAGGTCCCGCGAACCTCATACCCGATTTCTTGTCCGGCTTCATTGCGCAAACGGAACACGACGTTGCCCTTCGTGTCCGCAAATACGGCCCCGGCCTTCAATGCATCGTCCACGATGGCGGTTGGAATCGCGCGCACCTCCGTCAAATACCACCGCGCCCGAGACAGACGATCGGGGGCAGGCTCCGGTAGTGGGCGCGCATCAGCGGGTGTTTGCGCCGACGGCGGCGCCGCGGCCGCGCTCGGCGAACGCCCGTTGCTCTGGATGGCGCCCAACTCGCGAATTGCGTCGCGAAAATCGACATCCTTCAAATACTGCACCAGGTCAATCGCCCCACCACCGCCGGCCCGACCTTGAATGCGGTGCAATGCTCCCGCCTGGTTGTGATCGTAGAATTGCGAATCGGTCACCGTGATCCGACTGGCGCCCGCGCGCCAGTTTCGGGTCGGATCCTTGGGATCACGCTCTGCGCCTAACGCCTCCAAGACGGTCGTCAGCGGGATTGCGCGCACACGGGCAATTTCCGAATTATCCATGACGTCTCTCTCGCCGCCGCTCGGGAAAGAATGTAGTGGTTCGCTTCACTAGTCGTTGCCCTTCCTCGCTCTAACTCGCCAATCTCCGACCATCGGTGTGCAAATGCCGATATAACAAGCAATTGTGGCGAATTGAGACGTGCTGACTTGACTTATTTTGACCCTGCGAACGCATAGTCGTTGCCTTTCCCGGAGTTGTCAAGCTTGGTAGACAGACGACGGTTTGACGACGGGCCGGTCGAGGCGCCAAGATGGCTGCGCGAAATAGACTACAACTGTTTGAAAACTAAAGACTTGTCCAGAAAAGGGCCGCACCAAAGAAGTCCCCTGCGGATCGCAACGGTGGGGGGCGCCGGGAAGGGAAACAGCTTAAGAAATGGCACGACGGAAAGACGAGACTAGGCGCCCCGGCAGCGTTCAAGGGGGACTCTTACAGGACAGCGGAGTGAGCTACAGCGTGGAGATGCCGGTCTCAGAGTGGATCGCGCTCGCCGATCATCCGCGACAGCGCGATACCGAACGACATTCCCGAAAGTCGCACTGGAAACTTGCACGCAAGGCACGCGGGGTGGTTGCTGAATCCTTACGCTGGGTGATCGCCGCGGAATATGGCGGAACAGTCTACAAAGTCGATGGTCACACCCGGGCCTACCTGTGGCAGACGAAAGGGCTCCCCGTGCCTCCAAGCGTCTTTGTTACTGTTTATCGATGCAAAACCATTGCAGATCTCAATGACGTCTACGGTGTCTTCGATACGCAAAGCGCGTCGGAAACGCTCTACGACCAGGTGACGGGTGCTTTTCGTGAACAGGGCCTGGATCTCAAGTCCAAGCGGCTCCGCGCAGGCACCATCGTTGATGCGCTCAGCATCGCAAGAAGAGGACAAGCCGGCGGTAAGGAGGAAATTGATCTGTATGAGGCGGTCGCGTATTTCTCGTCGGAGCTTCGGATGCTCGACTCCGTGGATCCTCAACCGGACCAATTTCATACCGGAGTCGTGAGCGCCGCGCTCTTGTCCCTGGCGCTGAATTCCAGCACCATTCAATTTTTCCGTCGACTCGCTACGCTCAAAAAAGTCACGCTACCGGATACCCATTCTCCGAAGGGCAAACAACGCTTCGATCCAGTCGAGGGCGTCCTATGGAATATTGCGAGAATCAAGAAGGACAAAACAAGTTGGAAGCCCGCGGTCCAGATTGCACTGTGCGTCACGACACTTGGCGCAATCGAGGCTTGGAAGAAGGGCGAACACGACCCCAGTTATTGGTCTCAAACGGCCACCTACGCCAGCGCACCCCTCGAGGAGATCATAGAACGGGTGCGCGAAATCAAAAAATCCAAGGCGCCGCGATTCGATTAGCCGGCAATAGCCGCTCCCCTCCCCTAGAGTTAGCTGGGTGAATCGCCGGCAACTTCTTTTTTCGATGGCAGCAGCGCTGTCGACTCGCACGTGGGCTGACACGCCCCGACGCTATGCGCTGTTGTATCCGGATATCCCGGAGCCGGAACGCGGAGTCTTTCGCCTCATTCGCGAAGGCATTGCCGCCTCGATTGCCAAGAATCACGGAACATTGCTCGAACATGCCCTGAGCCCCGCGTCGACGACGACAACCGTCGCCGACATACTTACTGGCAGCACTGCCGACGTATTAATTACGCTCGGGCGCATAGCCACGTCTCTGACCCAACAGCTACACCCGCAACTCCCTTGGATCACGGGCGCCACTGAAATCGCGGTGCCGACGCCTGGAATCGGCGGCATTTCTCTCGTAGTGAGCCCCGATAGAGTAATGGACACCCTGCGCGAGGTCGCGCCCGGTATCCGTCGCATCTCGGTGGTGCTTTCTCCGCAACGTTTCGGGTGGCTGCGGCCCCACATGGAACGAGCCGCCCGCTCGCATTCGCTTCAGCTAGCTGTCTATGAAGCGGACTCGATTTCGCAGGCCGCTTCCCACTATCTGAATATTCTTCGCTACGGCAACCCGCAGACCGACGCTTTGTGGATTCTCGAGCAAGGTCAGTATGTCACTCCCGATACACTGCCCCGGCTTATTGAGGACGCCTGGGCAAACAACTTCGTCGTGTTTTCGAATGTACTCGCGCATGTCAGTGAAGGCTCACTCTTCGCGCTGTACATGAATCCCGCAACCTTGGGTTCGCGATTGGGCACGATTGCTGCCGACATTCGAGATCGAGCGCCCCCTCTCATCCTCGACCAGGCGCCGCTGCGCGCCATCAACTTACGCACCGCACGCCATTTGGCCACTGTGGTCGACACGGGACGACTCAAAGGGTTTGATTTGACTCTGGGGGAAGACTAGTGCGCTATCTCCCCAGAACGATTCGTGCGCAAATCTTAACCGTCATCGCGGCCATCATGTTGCCGCTGGTTGTCGCCCTGATTTGGATGACGCTGTACTTCGCCGAAGATCGAATGTACGACCTTGGTGAACGCGACGCGAACGCGCGGATCGAAAGTGTGGCTGCGCGCGCGGGGTTTGCCGTCATTGTAGGCACGGACAACCCCGACATTGCTCAGACGCTCGTGGCGGAAACGCGTGGCAATGGCATTCTCGCTGTCGAGCTGAAGAATGACCGCGGGCACTCCCTGGCTACCCTCGAAGACCATCCGGGACTGCTCGCCTCCTGCGGTTTATCGCTTCCCCGCGACAAAGCACCTCTGCAGACGATGTCGCGACGCAGTGAACACATGTGGTGCATCTCCGCTCCGGTATTCGAGCGGCCGAACTCCTCGGCCTGCCACAGCGCCAATTGCATCATTGGCTATCTGTACGTCGTCGTCTCCGCGGCGCCCGTTGCCACCGTGCTACATCACTTGGTCCAAGCCATCCTCACCGCGGGCATTTTTCTTCTCGGGATCGCGGTCGTCGGGCTGTGGAAACTCTCGGCCACCATCAGCACTCCCCTACGCCACATTGCCTCCGTGATGCGCCGCTTTGCCGGCGGTGAACGAACCGTGCGAGCCTCAGAGTACGGACCCGACGAAGTTCGCACCATTTCCAATGCCTACAATACGCTGATCGACGCCCAGGAAGAACAAGCAAGGACGCTCGAACTCACCGTGGAGCAGCGTACCCTCGAGCTCAGAGAGGCGACTCTGGCGGCTCAAGACGCTGAAAAGTACAAAACGACTTTTATGGCGCAGATCTCCCACGACATGCGCACCCCCCTTCACGTGATACAGGCGCAGGCCTCTGAGGTCATCAACGAGCTGGAGTTCTCCGGTGATGTCAATAAGGCACGCGATCGACTCCAAATCATCATGCAAGAGAGCGAGGAACTGGCCCACCGTGTAACACAAGTCCTTGTGCTCACCCGCGGCGAGGTCTCCCGGGACCAAACACACATTACACGGGTGGCCCTCGATGCGTTGCGCAACCGTGTGTTGGATAAAGCAGAATCGTTGGCTCAGGTTCAGCACAACACGCTCATCATGCAGGGAGATTCGGGCGGGGTATGGACGGACGCCGAGAAGGTCTTGCAGATCATCACCAATCTGATTGAGAATGCCTGCAAGTTTACCAGCGCAGGCACCATCGAACTCGAGCTGCGGGTCCACGGCGAGGAACTCTACATCGGCGTCTCAGACACCGGCGTTGGGATTCCCGCACAACAACTACCCTTTATTTGGTCCGACTTTCGTCAGGTGCAACATCGTGATGGGAGCTACCCGGAGGGGTTTGGTCTAGGCTTGGCAATCGTTCGCCAATACGCCACCATGCTAGGCGGTCGCTACGGCGCACGGAGCGATGAAGGCCATGGGACGAAAGTCTGGGTCACACTTCCTATAAAAGCCCCTGAGGAGGCGACGCTGTGACGGTAAACGGTGAACTTGACCTCTTTTCACACACCATCAATCCCATGTTGGGGATTTTGGCGTTGGTGTTGCCTACACTGAAAAACTACCGCGGCGGGCTCCACTTGGGTCGATACTACGCCGCGACTTTCGTGGGTGTCGGTATGGCCTACGTGTGGATGTATTTCGAGCGCCACTATCAATGGTGGGAACACGCGTGGTCGATCACGTTCAGTACCCATACGGCCGTCCACGTCGCGATATTGAGTTGCCTCTGGCAGCTGGGGTCTCGATGGCGCTGGGCATCGGTGGCGATTGGGCTGTCCTACGCCAGCCTCATACTGTATCGCCACTACCATACCGCGTCGGATATGACCTTGACCGCCGCTGCGATGATGCCGGAGTTGGTGATGGTGTGGTGGATTGCCAATCCCAAGTCGCGCGCCGGCCATAGGAACGCGGCCCACCTCCCGGCACGCGCTACTGCAAGGATTTCGTCACCTGAAGCGCGATGACGCGCCCCGGCTGCGGTACGTCATAGGGCAGCGCTGACGCCGATTGGGACGGTTGTACATAGTATTTGTTCAGTGCGTTGGTCGCCCGTAGGGTGGCAACGATTCCGGAGGGTAGGGCCGTGGTGCGCAGACTGAAATTTAATAGACCATAATTGGGCGGATCCGGACGTAAATCTGTGCTCGCGCGTCCTTGATCGAAGACACCGCTACCGCTCACGTAGAGATTCCAATTCGAGACAAACGCCCAGTCGATCGTCAGATTCACTAACTTCCCGGGAGGTGACTCAGCGATGTAGTACGTATCCGAGGTTCTGTTATGGCTCTGATACATCCCGTTAAGATCAATGGTTAACGTCTTGAGTACATGCCATTTCGCTTCACCGTCAAAGCCGGATGCGCGATCGAATGCACCATTCACATAAGCGAGGCCAATGGGTGCTGCCTTATCGATTATCGTGACACCCAGATTATTTGTTTGATAGGCAAATCCACTTGCCGTGACCTCGACCGCGTCGAACCGATAGCCGAAATCGAGTTCCGCCATGCGCGTCTTCGAGGGCGCTAGGTCTGGATTCCCGAGCGGAGCAAACGTACCGTCCGATTGCGTCTCGATAATACTGGGCGGCCGAAATGCCTCGTTGTACAACAACTTCCACGTCGCTCGCGTATTGGGCGACCACACCAGGGATACGCGGGGCGACCATTGGGCGTGATAGTGGTTGTAGTAGTCCATACGCGTTCCCGCAGTCAACGAGAAATCGCGAGCAAACGCCCACTCGTCTTGGACGACGGTGTAAACGACGTTGTCGTTTCGATCGCCAATCAACAACGGAGAGCCGACGCCCGCGCCCGGCGCAAAATGGCCTGTGGGTATCACCACCCCGTCGATCACAATGTAATTACGGATGTCGGTGGTGGTCCTAGCATCGTCCGTGAAGCCACCTGCCGATACGAGAAGGCGGTTATCACCCGAGGCATAAATTCCCGTGCCCTCCCCTCGCATGCGCTGGTCATCCGCAGCTCCAATTTCGCGGACGCCCGAGGGAAAGCGGTCGCCAAACGCACCGGGAGGATACAGGGTGAGATTTTGCGCCTGCTCCACATCGGTATAGACCAAATAGCCACTGACGTCCCAGGCCGAGGAGACTTGTCGTTTGTAAACCAATTCGAGATTTCCTACTTGATTGTTGAGGCGGCCGTTTGGGTCCAATGCGCCGGCGGTTCCGCTTCCGTCACCCAAATCATAATCGTTGTGCCAAGTAGCGCGTGCACGCCAATATTCCCCGGACACCTCCACGCGCGAATCTACTGATTTGGCACCGTCATTGATCGGACCCGGAGCTAGCGATGCATGCGTGTGAAATAGCTTGTCATACCCCGTCTGTGCGTCCGCCTGCAGAGACTGGTCAGTCTGTGCGCTTTGGTTGTATCCGCCGTATAGCGCCAAATGGAGTCCGCCGACATCGGCTCCATAGATCCCGTAGCCCCCTGCCGTTTGCAGGGTACCGCCGCGCACTCCAATCTCCCGGGGAGTGTCGGCCATCGAAGTGCGAGTAATGATATTAACGACCCCCGCAACGGCATCTGCGCCATAAAGAGCACTACCGGGCCCGCGCGTGATTTCCACCCGTTCGACGTTGTCCAACGGAATGTCTTGATACCCGATGGTGCCGTTGTACAGGCCTGCATACAGCGGAACATTGTCCACCAGGATCAAAACACGACTCTCCAAACCTCGGACGGCAAGGCTCGTCGATCGGCCGCCGTCCGGCGACACGACATAGTAGGAGGTCACCGTTTGCAGCAGCTCACCCAAATTGCGAGCGCCGGAGTCCTCAATGTCCCGTCGCTGTACGACGGTCGCACTGACCGGGGCATCAAAGAGGGGTTTCGTGTAACCCGTGGCAAGAGAAATGCTGGCTGCGCCGCCGAAAGCACTGTCCACATCTTCGGTTTGAGCGAGCACGCACGTCGACCGTAGCCAGAGAATGGGAATACTCGTCGCTACAACCAACACTGCCCGCGATCGCAGCGATGACGGTGTTCGCGTCATCAACTCTTCTCGAACTCTCCAAGCAGCTGCGTCCATTGATCGTCAGATGGCCGGTGGGTTCGCGTGTCAAATAACACTCGACTGAGGTGCGCGTGCGCGCGCCCCGCTTCGCCCCTCGAAAAGTGATAGTTGACCGCCCTGACGCGCGCAGCGACCTCTTGTGCTTGTGTATTGTCGGTTCGAGCACGCTCCAAATTCCTCAAACAAGCCTGTTCACGCAATGCGCGAGCACACAGCTCTGGCAAAGAGAGCATGGACACCGGTTTCGAAATAAAGTCTGTAGCGCCGGCCATGACCAATTCGCGATGCTTTTCAGGGGCATCATGTGCCGTGAGCACGATGACAACTTGGTGGGGGTTTTCTGCCGTAATCGCATCCAAGACCTCTGCGCCGGAGATCTCTGGAAGCATCAGATCCAACAGCACGATGGAATGTCTCTTGGCACGCCAGAGTTCCAGCGCCGATCGACCGTCATGCGCAAGATCGACGCGATAGTATTTTTGTAATGCCAATTTTACTGACTGAGCGGTGCGCTCCTCGTCCTCTACGACGAGAACCGTGAGTTTCGACGCTCCCTCTTCCGTCGCTCGGAATATCCGAGCCAACGCCGCAAGATCCTCTTCCAACAGAAGCACCGTATCGTCATCAATCATGGGGGCGAGTTCTTCGCGCTCCATCGAATCACACAGAACGACGATCGGAGTCGCGCCGAAGCCAAACCGGCCAGATCGGATCATGCGGATAAAACGCCAACAGTCGACGTCACCCAAATCGGGACGGCAGACGACGGCGTCGAATCGGGTGCGATTGAAAGCCTCCAGGGAGTCGCGTCCGTTGCACTTGAGGGCGGCGCGGAAATCGATCAGCAAGTTCAGATGCCCGAGGAGGGCTCGCGACCGCGCGCCGACAGGATCGATCATCAGAAGGTCAACGGTGTCCGTCAAGCGAGCGGCTGTAGGGCCTGAGTCCCGCGCGCTCAATTCCAATCTCTCTACATTGCGCATCGCCGCCATCCTTCTGAGCTCAGACGTCCTACAGTTAGAACTGTAGCGTGGCGGTCGCCGACACTCAGGGCTGTCACGTGCGCCCACCCGCTTTGCATCGTTCCATTGCCCATCCTTGGTCTCGATTCCAGCCTCGGTCAGTAAACAAAACCCATCCCTGACCTCGACCGGCCAAAAGGCCGTCGCTTATAGCGCGCAGTGCGTAATTTGCAGCTCGTGACCAAAATTCGGCCCTTCTTGCAGATCACGGATAGCACTGACGCCTTGCCAAGTCAACAATATCGGTCTAGTATTTTTATATAGTTTTATATAGCGTAGGTTCAGGTCAACCCTTCCCAATTACTTGTTGCACGTAAACCCAGCTGCGAACTTGACGTAATCATTACGCGAATTGGCCTGCCATTTCAACCGGAAAATTACCGTGATCCAATGCGCATTTTGACGTTTGCCAATCAAAAAGGAGGGGTCGGCAAGAGTACCGCCACGAGCTTGTTCGCCTATTACCTGGCCGATAAGCATGCTGCGCGCGTGCTTGCAATTGATTTGGACAGTCAGCGGAATATGTCACATACCTTGCGTCCCTTTGGACTCGACATCCCGACGACTGCCCTATTCGACGATGAACCGGTGCATCTACCGGCGGTGCGGAAAGGCATTTCCCTGATTCATGGCACTCCGCAGCTGGCCAATCTTGAGCGGGCGACGGAACAAGAGGCCAGCCGACGCGTACAGATTTTTGCCGCCCACCTCGACGCATTTGACGACGAGTTCGATTATTGCCTGCTCGATCCACCCCCTACCCTAGGCATTCGCATGGTCGCGGCTCTCGCGAGCGCCGATTACGTCACCATGCCTGTCGAGCTGGAGGAATACTCGACCAGCGCCGTGAAGGACATGCTGCAGACGGTTTTTGGCGTACGTCAGCGATGGAATCCAAAACTGAAATTTGTCGGCATTCTCGCCAATCGATTCATGCACAACTCGGTGCGTCAGAAGGCTGCACTGAAAAACCTGTTCGAGAATTACCCCCAATTTGTACTCCCGGTGAAAATATCCACCCGCACGGCCATCCCCCGCGCCCTCGAAGACGGCTGCGGCGTTTGGAATCTACCTACCCAGGCCGGGCGCGACGCCAGTGCCGAGGTATTGGCGGCCTTTGATGCCGTCATGAAGGCCATGCACCCGGTGCCCGAAGGCACCGCGCCGGCAGCCACATGACAAATTTCGACGTGCTCGGCGAGTTTGACGTCACCGCGCTTAAACAGGACGCGACCGGGCAGCCACTGGAACTACCGGTCAACAAGATCGACTACGACCCGAACAATATTCGCACCGAGCGCAGTCTCGATCCGGTCAAGCTCGAGGAACTCGCCGCAACCATCGCGGAAGATGGATTGATCGAACCCATCTCGGTACGCAATAACCCCCACAAGAAGGGCTTCTACCTGGTCAATTGCGGGGAACGACGCCTGCGTGCGGTTCGCATGCTCGGGCACAAAACAATTAAGGCCTTCGTATGGGATCAGTTCGATCCGTACGTCCAGGCAGTTGAGAACATTCAGCGTGAAGACATTCATCCGCTCGATCTGGCGCGTTTTGTCGAGGCACGCCTGGCCGCCGGCGACAGCCGCACCACTATCGCCAAACGACTCGGGAAAGCCCAATCCTACATTACCGAAATTGCGCTTTTGACCACCGCCCCGCCCGTGGTCATCCAAGCGCTGAAAGATGATCGTATCGACACCCGCACTGCCTACGTACTGGGGCGCAAGTATCAGGACAACCCGGAACAGGTGACGGAATGGCTGGCGGGCACAGAACCTGTCTCACGCGCCGAGATTACCAGCGCGCTAGCGAAGCCCTCGGCCACCGACCCACGACCAGCGCCCAAAACCAAATCCGTAGCCGCTCGCAGCAAAGGCTCAAAGAACTACAACGCCCTCGCCGTTACCGTCGGTGGGCAGCCAGGAACCCTGCAGCTGGGATTCGGAAAATCGGCCACTCAAGCGACAATCCGCTTTGGCGACGGCTCCCAGAAAAACGTCGAATTTGCTAAAATCACGCTGGTAAGTTGGACCCGTCTATGAATACCTACCCCACAACCGAGCGCCTGTCGGCCGATCGTTCTACCCGAGTCATCGGCGCGACCGTCCTGGCTGCCGCGATCGTCCTCCTGCGAGGCCTCGCTTACGGTGTGTATATTCTCCTGGCCGCCGCCGAGCCGTTGTTGGCCGTGGTACTGGGCACCCTGGCACTCGGCTGTTTCTGGGTGGCCGTCATCTTCGGTTTTGTCTTGAAGGAACCTTTCGCGCAGCGCTGGCACGTACTGGGTGCGAGTGTCGTATTCATCCTGATCTACGTGGTCTTTCGTTTCATCATGCAGGGCGTGCAGCGAGTGATGCGGTGAGATTAGATGAAGCTGCGTTCGCATTACTCGAACGCACACGCCAATTCAAAGGCCAAACCCTCGAGATTGCGAAGCGTCGACTGCTTGACGGCGAAACCGTGCGCGAGCTCGCGGCGGCGTACGGGGTCAATCTGCAACGCGTGTACTCAATCGAGCGGCAGGTGACGGCTGCGTGGGAAGAAATACGACCGCCGGACGATTGGGTGCAAGCCACTTTCTTTGCACCGGTCAAATTGATCGAACAATTTGAGCGGCAGATCAAAGTCGCTCGGGCTAAGCATGTTAGCTCTCCCGTGCCCCGGTCGAGACCTAAGCGCAGCGCTGACACGAGTCCCACCGGAAGCCAAGAATCGACCCGGCGACGGCTTCGACGACCGTAAATCGGTTTTAAGAGGCTTTTACTCGCTTCACTACCCCGAAAGTGAACCATTGCGGCAATCGACCTGGCTAAATCAGACCGCCCTTCGGCGCTTGCGGTTGATGGATCGGAACCGGATCCCGAGTGCCATCGCTTTCTGAGCAACGGCGCCCCGCGTGCGTCGAAGTTTCTTTGCCGCCTGAGTTCCTGAAAGCCGGTCTTTTGCAAAGCTCCGCAAATTCTTGACATCTTCCCTGGACCAAGCGCGGGGTGCGCGCTGTTTTCGCTTTGCTATCGCCATCATTATCCTCGCCTACAAAAGGATCAATTATACCGAGATCGACCGCCTTGGCGGGGAGTACGCATTTCGCATTAACATTCCACATCGCGCACCGGCGCGGCCACCCAATCTCCAAACGCATGACGATCACTCGAAGACCTCAACAACCAGCTTCCCAGGAATTCGAGCGCCTGGATGGTCTCGTTGAGCGCGTGACGTTTCACAACGCCGATAGCGGTTTTTGCGTCCTGCGATTGCACGTCAAGGGCGAGCGTGAACTCGTGACCCTGGTGGGTTTTGTACCGTCCGTTACCCCCGGCGAGTACGCCTCGGCCTCCGGCACCTGGATCACGGACCGCGAGCACGGCCGTCAATTCAAGGCGGTCTTCGTGACGATCTCGCCGCCGACTACCCTCATAGGCATCGAACGCTACTTAGGCTCCGGCATGGTCAAAGGCATTGGCCCCGTCTACGCCGCCCGCCTGGTCACGGCCTTCGGCGCCGCGGTGTTCGACACCATTGAGCGCACCCCCGCGCGGCTGCGCGAGGTTGATGGGATCGGTGCGGTCCGCGCCCGCAAGATTACCGCCGGATGGGCCGACCAGAAGGTGATCCGCGAGATCATGGTGTTCTTGCACGGACATGGTGTATCCACTTCCCGTGCGGTGCGTATTTTCAAGACCTATGGCACCGACGCCGTTGCAGTCGTAGCCAAGAACCCCTACCAATTGGCGCGCGATATTCGAGGAATCGGGTTCCTATCGGCGGACACCATCGCTCAGAAAGTGGGCATTGCCCGGGATTCGCCGCTACGCGCGCGCGCCGGTATCTCCTATGCCCTGGCGGAGGCCTCTGGGGAGGGGCATTGCGGCTTGCCTCGTGAGCAGTTGATCGAACTCGCGACCAAACTGCTCGAGATACCGACCCCCATCATCGAGGCTGCCATCGACGCGGAACTCACCGATGAGATCCTGCTCGCCGACACCGTCGATGGAATCCCAAGTGTCTTCCTGGGGAGCCTCTACAGCGCCGAACAATCAATCGCCGCACACATCGAGCGTCTACAAGGCGGCACACCGCCCTGGAGTGCCTTCGACGCGGACAAAGCCATCCCCTGGGTCGAGCAGAAGCTGTCGATCCACCTCGCGGGTAGCCAGCAGCAGGCGATTCGCTTGGCACTCAGCACCAAGCTACTCGTCATCACCGGCGGTCCGGGCGTCGGAAAAACCACGCTGGTCAATTCGATACTCACCATACTGCAAGCGAAACGCGTGCGCACGCTCCTATGCGCACCCACGGGACGCGCCGCCAAGCGGCTGTCTGAATCGACTGGGTGCGAGGCCAAGACAATCCACCGGCTGCTCGAAATCAGCCCCAAAAACGGCCAGTTCAAGCGCAACGAGTTCTCGCCCCTGGAATGCGATCTGCTCGTTGCCGATGAGTGTTCGATGATCGACGTGCCACTCGCCAACCAGCTTCTGCAGGCGGTGCATACGGCCAGCGCGGTCATCTTCGTCGGCGACGTGGATCAATTGCCGTCCGTGGGACCGGGGCAATTCTTGAGCGATCTGATCGCCTCGGGCGCGGTGCCGGTGGTTCACTTGACCGAAGTCTTTCGTCAGGCCGCAAATTCGCGCATCGTGCGCAGCGCGCACCAAATCAATCAGGGAGTCTTCCCGACGCTGCCCGGCAAAGGCGAAGAGTCGGATTTTTACATGGTTGCCGCCGAAGAACCCGAAACCATCGCACAAACCATCGTGGACTTGGTCAAGACCCGACTGCCGCGGAAGTTCGGACTCGACCCGGTGCGCGACATTCAGGTGTTGTGTCCGATGAACCGCGGCATCACCGGTGCCCGCGGACTCAACCAGATGCTCCAAGATGCGCTCAATCCGCCAACCCAAAACAGTGTCGAGCGATTCGGCTATCGCTTCAGCACCGGGGATAAGGTGATGCAGACTGTGAACAACTACGACCGCGACGTCTACAACGGAGATATCGGCTATGTCACGAACATTGACGAGGAGAACCAAGAATTGGCGGTGAGTTTCGAGGGGCGCACCGTGAAGTACGCGTTCGGTGAACTCGACGAGATCGTGCTGTGCTACGCGACATCGATCCACAAGTCGCAGGGATCAGAGTATCCGGCTGTCGTGATCCCCCTGTCGACGCAGCATTACATGATGCTCAAGCGAAACCTCGTCTACACCGGCATCACGCGCGGTAAACGACTGGTGGTATTGGTGGGTCAGAAACGCGCGCTCGCCATCGCCGTCAAGGGACAGCAGGTCGAACGACGTTGGTCGAAGTTGCAGGAACGTTTGCGGGAGCTCTCAGTACGGTGAATGCGGAGAGGCCAGACTCGGCGCGTCAACTTAAGACCGGTGTCACTGCCCCGCCCGCGATCGCCTGCAACCGCGGGACTCTTCCCAGAGATGCCATCTCTTCGTCAGTGCAGCGGCACGTCGCTGGCGGCTCCACAGCACTTTTTGAATTTCTTCCCACTCCGGCAAGGGCAGGGATCATTGCGCCCGACCTTCGGTTCGGGCCGAACATAGGAATCCGACGAGAAATGAGTCGGCGGGGGTGCCGCGCGATCATAGGCGGCTATGGCCCCTTGACGGCGTGCCGCCGCAAAATGCTGGTAACTGCGCAGGAATCCCGTGGACATTGAGCGGAGCATCTCCTCTTCGAGCTGTGGCGTCACCGGCTCCTTAGGCCAATTCGGATCCACTTCCCCGGCCATCAGCGGAATCACAAAGAGATCCCTTTCCCGCTCGCTGTCGAAGAGTTCTTTCCATCCATCTCGTGCTAAGCGGGTACCCGCCAGAAAACCTTGCGCCCATTCACGGCCTGGGAGATTGCCGGCCGGGTCTTCGACTACAAAGGGGAAATGCATCGACTCCCCCTCGAGGTCCGCGATAATCGAATTCCAATGCCGTATGAGCAACGACATCGTGGCATTGGCGTCCTCCATATCCGAGAAGGCGTTTTCTTCGGCACCGAAGATGGTCGAGAGGTACTCGTTCAGCATCACGGTTCTGGGACTGGCAATCAGTGCGCAGAAGAGTCCGTCGACGCCCTCCAGGGTCAACGCCTCGGGATCGGTATTGGCCTCGAGCCGGTCGGCAAGTTGCTCGATCTCGGTATCGGATAAAGCGGCTTTGATAGATGTGTCCATCGGCTCAGTATAACGGTTGCGTGCCGGCCCCAGAGTGTCAGGCCTTACAGCTTCTCGACCAGATCTTCCGACCACTGGCCACCGCGCTCGAGGAACCGATTCCACGTGCGAATGCCGTAGTCCGTGAGCGTCACCTGCGGCTCCTCCGTCGGCGCATGCTGTAGCAAGCCGAGCCGCACCAACGTCACGATCGTGCCATCCCCGACCGTTTTGTCGTACGTTTGACAGTCAGGAACCACCAACTGCCAAGCAACGGTGCCGCCCGGCTTCAAGATCAATTGCAGATAGCTCGGCGTTGCCGTTCGCTGATCCCGCCCCAGAGCCGCGAGACAAATACTCCGAAAGGTGCTGCGCGTCCGCGGCGGAATCCGCGTCCATTCCATCGCGTCATCCGGAGGGTCGATCGGCACGCCAGCACTCAAATCGGCCATTGGAGGCGGAGACCCGGTCACTCGCTTCAGTGCATCGTCGAAGCCCAATCGATAGGCCTGTTCCATGGCGCGGGCAATCGCACCGGCATTATCGACCGCTTCCCTGAATTGCCGTTTCACTTTGGCGGTCAAAAGGATATCTCGAGCTGTCTCGCGAAAGAGGCGTTTGCGCTCCGCATTCGCCGGTGCATGCGAACGCTTCAACGACTTTCCGCCGCCGTGAGCACGGACTCTAAAGGTGACCGCACTCCATACCCATCATTGGCGATCAAGTCCCGCAGCTTCTCGGCCACCGTCGTGCAGGGGAGAGACATCGCCGCGGTTCCCATCAGTTGCGCCGCCCGTTCATAGGCGCACGAGACTTCCCAGTCATGGTCACCGCAGTTCTCCATGGCGATGGCATCCGCCTCAAATACCGCGACGAGCATTGCAAACGCCGCCGCGGAATCTACGGGCATTAGCAGCCGCTCGATGGAATCCAAGATCAATTCAAGACTCACCCCGATTTGTTGGCCTTGACCGTGCCGCTGCTCGTAGTCAGTTGGCAGTTCCAGGCGAGCAATCCGCTCTCGGACGGCATCCACCGTCTCCGTGACATCATCCCCGACGATGAAGGTACGTACCTGGGCCCCCACGGGCCCTATGTCCTGGGCCAGAGACAAAATGAAGTCGGCCAGTGAATCGGCATCGCGCTGACGGAGCCGATCGCCAGCTTCTGCTACACCCGCCTGAGTCTGCATTCGCGACGCCAGCGTTTCCTTCTTTAAGACCTGCGTTCGCTTCACGTCACCGTCTCCGTCTTGTTGGCGTTCTCGTCAATGGCATGGAATCGTAGTTTCGGTCACGCTTTCCCGCTTATATCGCTGATTAGACCCTCGATACTCCCCCTCCCCTCATCACGTCGTGCTGCATGCTCATCAGCTCACGCTCGGTCCCAATACGGCACGTAGCGTGCGTTGCGCCTCCCCTGATTCTCTTCCGCTTGCACGATCTTCCCTGCCTTGCGCGCGTCCGCAATGACCGCCGACGCTGCCTGGTAGTCCTCGTCGCTCAATCGGAAGCGTTCCCGAAGCGATTGGTTACTCATGGGATCATGCCGCAACCACCGCACGACACAATGGCAAAAGCACGCCCACACCCGATCGGCTTTCATCAGTTGATTGAAGCGACGGGGTCCAAAGATGACGACGCGCATCGAGTCGTGCGAAGCGAAGAACTCTGGCGCCGGCAGTGACATTTCCTCGACCTCGAGGATGGCCTTATCGATGCCACCGCCACGCTCTTCGCAAATGCCGAGTAGTCGCATCGTTGACGCGAGCTTCTCATTACGCGACCTACGCTCATCAATGATGCGATCGACTTCGATGAGAGAATTGCCAGGATTCGTGACCTCGATTCGGTCGTCATAAATCTCAATGACGGGGCCGGCGCCGCCGATCGTGAAATCCTGGTGGATCAGCGCATTCGCGATGATTTCGCGCAGCGCCGTGAGCGGATAGACGGGCTCCTGGCGTCGCACGCCATTGACGTAGGTCTCCTCGGTCGGTAGCGCGTTCGAAATGTAGGTCAGCAGACCCTTGAACCCGCTTGCGTAGCCCTTGCGACCCTCAATCTCCTTTTCAGAGCGCTTTTTGTCCTTTCCGACGTACTTGATGACCCGCACTGACTTTGCGCTGATGGACGGAAAGCGAGAGACGTCTGTCGCGACCAGCACAGCGCCAAGGTTCGTGACGTCGTATCCGCCCTCCATGTCTTCCCGAATCAGACCATGAGACGCGAGTTTGGCGATGACCGCGGCGTCACTTTGGGGGCGTGGCTCATTGAGCAGTTCGAAGAAGGTGCCGGTATCGAGACAATCCAGTACGCTTTCCGCCGACTGGTGAGCGAGGGCCACGGCCCCCTCAAATTTCTGGCGGCTTGTGGCGAGCCAGAGTGCGCGCTCATATTCGGGGTGTTCCCGCAAAGTCTTGATGTTCTCGCCGATACGGATGTATTCAGTTCCGGAGAACCGAATTGGACGGTCGTAGCTCGGCGTCACGGCGATGATGGCGAAGTGGCCATCCTCCTCATCGAAGTCGAGGAATTCGATCATGATGCGTGGCTCAAGCATCCGGGTAAGCCAGTTGTGCAGGTTCTCGCCGCCCTTGCGCTGCGCGCCCAGTTGCACCGTGGTACCGAGGCGCCGCTTGGTGACATTTTCGATGCCGAAAACGATGTAAGCCCTGTCCTTTTCAGCCATCATTGCGGCGTTTGAGCAGGCGGCGACGCACCGACCGAGCAACTCGGGATCCGCATTGTTCTGCTTGAATTCCAGCCACGGAGTTTCGGCGGGCTCCAGGAGAAGTCTTCGGAGCAAGGCGCGGGAATCCAAGATGGACAAGTTGTGGCCTCCAGCGAAGTGGGTGTTCGCTTTTTATCCCCCTTATATCAGGATTCGCGGGTAGGACCCGAGCGCTGCAGGATTCCGGCACGTAATACCAATGAATTTCAATGACTTATCCGTTCTGGTCGGAGCAGCCTTTTATCCCCATTTTGCCGGCCTCAGGTTCCTTGCGCTGTCCAAAGGCGTCCGTTGCAGTCATTGATGCCCAGATGGAAGGTGAACCATTCTGGGGGCTGGATCGATCAGCGGGATCTTCGTCTGACGAGCAAAGCGACAGCAATGAGGTGCCGGAATTGCTGCGTGGGGCAAGCTGCAGCAAAGCTATCCAGCCCCGGAATGGTTCACTCTCGTTTGCCGAGTCCACGTTCGATGCTCGGCCCGGCGGCTCCTGCCCGCCCGGACTGGAGCACAGCCATTCCAAAGAGTGCCACCACCACCCTCCTCCTTGATCCGCCAATCGAGCGGTATCGTGTAATCTCCGAGTCCCGTCATCCGAAGTGAAAGAGGTTGTTGGCTTTTAAACGCGCTCCACTTGCTATAACATAACACACGGAATATCATCTTATGTATTCGTGTCTTAGGGAGCAACGTTCAACGATCATGGCAGCGAACGCGGATACCGTATTCAACTCTAATGCATTGCCGGAATCGCCGGCGGCCATTGGTTCGGAGGGAATTGCCGAGCTGGCCCGGCGGGCTGCCAACCTGAATGAGAAAATCCGTAATCAGGCGACCAGGCCCAATACGGCCAAAACCTTACGCAAATTTGCCGGTCCCGAGGTCGCTCCCCTCCTCGACCTCAAAGTCGAAACCCTGTATCGGCGGCTGGATCGCCAGCCGAATTTGCCGCAAGGCGCCATGCCAAATCCGCGGCGCCGCGAATTTTCTCTGGAAGAGACCTACGAGCTGCGCCGCGCGTTCGAACTGCCCCCAAAGCGCGTACCGGGGCAACCGGGCCTCGTACTCTCTATATGTAACTTCAAAGGCGGTGTCGCGAAGACCACGACTGCCGTGCATTTGGCGCAGTACCTGGTGATGCACGGCTATCGCGTACTGCTCGTCGACCTAGATGCGCAGGCGAGCCTCACCCAGCTATTCGGCATTTTGCCGCACTCCGAAGTGGGCGACGATGAGACCGTGCGGACCTTCCTAGAGGGCCCGAATTTTCCGGGAAGATCCAACGACACGCCCTGGTCCGGCGACCTGCGCTCAGTGGTCATGCCCACCCACTGGTTCAACTTGGATTTGATTCCCTCGAACCTAGGTGTCTACGGGTCTGAATTTGCCATCGCGTCGCGCCTGCGTACCGAACCCGATTTCGCCTTTTATCGTCCCCTGTCGGAAGGGCTGCGACCGCTGCGCGCGGACTACGATGTCATCATCATGGACACGGCGCCGTCGTTGTCGTTCGTGAACAGTAACGCGCTGTTCGCCGCCGACGGGCTGCTCATCACCCTGCCCCCGGCGGTCATTGATTTACAGTCCTCCACCCTTTTCTTCGAATTGCTGGCCGAACTGATCGACGCCTTCAATTTGTCAGAGGCTGAGCCGAAGACCTTTGATTTTGCCTCGGTGCTGCTCACTCGGGTCAGCCCCAAGGACGAAAACCAGGCCGACATCATGCGATGGATACGCGGCGCTTTTCCGCAAGAGACGTGCACACAGACCATGGTGCAAACCAAGGCTCTAGAAAAAATCGGCCCTGACCTCAACACGCTTTACGAGGTGACAGACTACGACGGGGACCGCCGCACGCTCGATCGCGCCATCGACGCCATGAACATCGTCAATGGCGAAATCGAAGGGTTGCTGCGCAGGGCTTTGGAGGCACGCGCCGCCGCCTATACTCGCCCGGCCGCAGGGACGGACGTTTCGTGACGAACAAGGCCAAGGAACGGCGGGCCATTTTGAATCAGGTCCTCACCTCGCAGGTCAGTGCGCCGCCCGTTGAACGTCCGGCGCTCGCGCCCCGGCAGTTGGGTCCGATTGCCGAGCAGGCTAGTATCTATGCGGGGCATGTGGCCACGCGCGCCAAGCTCTACGATGAGGCCAAGGCCAGCGGGCGACTGCTGCTGGAATTGGACCCGAAGACCATTCGGGCCACCCAGTTCCGCAACCGTCACAAGCGTTCGCTCCTCATCTCGGATCCCGAGTTTCAGCGGCTCAAAGACGGCCTGCAGAAGGATGGGCAGGACACGCCCATTCGGGTCCGCCCGGTGGAGGACACCCTCCCCGTCGAATTTGAAATTGTGTCCGGCCATCGCCGTCATGCCGCCTGCTTACTGCTCGATGCCGAAAGCTCAGGCGGCTTCAAAGTCATGGCCATCGTCGATGGCGCGGTCGCAGACACCCGTGACCTGGTACTTAAAATGTACCGCGAGAATGACCGCACCGATCTCTCGGCGTACGAGACGGGAGCTATGTTTGGGACTTGGCTGAGTGCGGGCATCTATGAGAGCCAGCGGGAAATTGCCGCCGCGGTCGGTTTGGGCGAAGCCACCGTCACCAAGTATTTGGCCGTCGCAGCGCTGCCCGCCCCCGTCCTCGCCGCCTTCGGCGATGAACGCAAGATTGCCGTGAGCTGGGCTCCGCAAATAAGCCAGGCGCTCAAAAATAATGAGTTAGGGGTACTCAAAGCGGCGGAACGCGTATTACATCGGCGACCGACGCCGACGCCGGATGTGGTTCTAAAGACGCTATTGAGTGCCGCCAGAGACAAAGCACAATCCTCACGCGGCACGTCCCGCGAAGAATCCGTGCGCATCGGCGGCCGAGTACCGCTGAAAGTCGGTATTGGCCGGAATCGTATTGTACTCAAGCTGCAGCATTTGGACGATGCCACCCAAAAGCAGTTACGCGAAGAGCTCAAGGACTGGGCGGAGGCCTGGCTTCGCAAGAAACTGGACGGGACATGAGGGCAATTCCGCCATCTAACGCATCAGCAAACCCCGGCCTTCCGGGGTTTGCTCATTTCTGGGGGTGGCAATTTGCGGGTCCTCGACATGAGCACCTAAGCGCGCGATCCGGGGCCCTCGGGGCATCGAGTAGCAAAACTTTCATGCATGAAAGTTTTCCGGGCTTCCCGGAATTCGCACGCCCAGTAAACGGTGCGAACAACCTACGACAGGCGGAGAGCGCGCCATCGCTCAGCATCAGACATGCGCACCGATTGGCTACTCCAGCGCCGCGGCGCGCACGCCTGGCCCTCGATTCACTAAAGACCGAAACAAAAACTTTCATGCATGAAAGTTTTCTGGAAACACAAGTTATTAGCACACGAGAGGAGGGAGCAGTCATGCGACCGCCCATATAAGAAAGGCCCCTGAACGGGGCCCTTTTTCGATTCAAGACCGAATCGCGAGAAACACGACTCAAGCCCAGAACGTTGCAATTCAAGGCTAGTCCTCGTGTTCAGGCGCGTCAAGCGCTACTCCCGTGCTTCGGAGGTTTTTTGAAGAAATCGTCTGCAGAGGCGAGGGGATAGTTATGTCGATAGAAAGCACTCACGATCCGAGAACGGCCTTGGTCCGCACCAAGTATTTCAGTCTGCACCCCAAACCGCTGGAGCGCTGGCTGTGGCAGCAGGGACTACCGCAAGCCGCCGAACGCGTGTTTTGGCTGCACTGGGAGGAGGGTATGCGCAGCGGCGATTGGTGCTCCGAAATCCCCATTAAGCGCGTGGCCCGCGAATGCTGCGTCGATCCTTCGACGGTCACCCGCGCCTATCAGGCCTTGAAAGCCCGTGGGCTCATTCGGCGCGAAGACCCCGGCCGCGACCCCAACAATCCTTTTCAGCAGGCCACGGCCATTACCGAAGTGCGCCTGCCCCGCGAACTCTTGATCGAGCTTGCTCGTAGCCCCAATCGGGCCACGGCCAAGGTTTCGAGTTCCGAACTCCTGTCGCCGCCCGCACCCGAGACCCGCGGCGCTGCGTCGGGTCAGCCCAACCCACCTCCCGCAGGTCCCCAAACACCTACCCCGAACCGCGTCGGCCGCGAGGAGTCTCGAGCCATGTGGGCCCGTGCTTCCGCTAACGAGCGAACTAGATTCTTCACGGCCTCGCGCGATCGACTCACGCACATGGACTTCGACACCGGCACGGCGCTCACCCCGGAAGACCGCGGCGCCATCCTTGCGCAGCTGGCTCAATTGGCGATCGCCCGTCCCGACGCCCCGCGAACCGCCGCCCTCCCCAAACCGCCCATCACAGGTCGCCGCCGGCTGTCGACTTTGGAACTCGCTCGCCTTCGCCGCAGCATTACCGACGCTGTTCCCGCCGACACCGTTCCCGAACTCCTGCGGCAAGTCCTCTGGTCGGTGGAGGAGGGGGCACTTCACCGTTTCGCGCTGCCGTTGGCCGTCAATATCGCCCTCAAGAAAATCCGCGAAGGCGCCTGGTCCAAACCAAATCGCCTGCCACCGCAATGGATGCCCCAAGCAGCGCGCAGCCGCGCAGTCGTCGAGCAGTGCAGCGCCGCATAACGAATAAGGATTTATTCCGGAGTGTGGAAATTGAAGAAACAACCGAACGGCCGCTGGGCCGGTGCAGTGGTAAAAATAACCCCTTGGAGGCGGGAGCTCAGCAAACCCGAGCAGACGTTCCGTGAACGGAAGACCTGCGCCCGTCGCCTTTGGATGACACTCCGGCCCTGTGGATAACCGTGGAACAAGCGTGGAACAGTTTTGGAGATCTTTTATCGGCTGATCAGTGACTTAAGTAAAATCTCGGCCCTAAAACAGGGCCTAAAAAAGGCCTTCAACTACGAATGGTAACGGTGTTACCCTTGCCGGATGAATTGTCGAATTAGCGAAACCCGGTTGCGGAGCGTTTGCCGCGAGTTACTTCAATCGGGCAGGCCGACGAGCCACCGTGTGCTACGGCAGGTGCTGCGTGATCGGTTCGGGGCCAGCGGCAGGACTTCGCGCGTTCTCATGGTCTGGCGCGAGGAAGCAGCGACGGCGACCGCCGCCCGCCAACGCCCGATCCCCGCTCAACCGTCCTTCCCGTCGTTGCCGACAGATGTCGTGCAGTTGCAGGAGCGGCTGGCGCGGGCGGAAATGCGGGAGCAAGAGCTCCAACGTAGGGCGGAGGGCGCCGAGTTCCGCGAGCGGGCGCATCAAGATCGCTGGATGATGGAAATAGACCAGCTGCGTCAGCAGCTTCGGGCGCAGCCCGATTACGCGCGGGACGTGCGGACTCTAGAAAGTACCGTCACTCGGCTGACCACGGAGCTGATGGCACTGCGCAGCGCCGTCTGATTCCACCCGACACTCAGCAACTCCTCGAGCGAGTAGCCACCGCCGAAACTGCCGCCGAACAAAACCTCCGCCGCGCCGAACGCGCGGAGGTTCGCGAAGAAGCCCATCAAGATCGTTGGGCCCTCGAAGTCGACCAGCTGCGTCAGCAAGTCCGCAACCAGCCAAGGTACGCTGCCGAAATCCGCGCGCTACAGGAACAGGTCTTGCGTCTGACGGTACAGCTGCATGCCGCACGGAAATTGCTGGCCGAGTGGACGATTGACGGAAAGTCCGCCGGAAGTGGATTTGACCCGTTAGGGGGCATGAAATAGTATTGAATACTACTCTGGAAGGGAATCATTCCGTGGAATCGCAGAACGCCGAAAAGCTATCCATCACGCTGCCCGCGGAGATGGTCCGCCTCATTCGTGACAAAGTCGCGACCGGTGCCTATGGCTCGAACAGCGAAGTCATTCGCGATGCGCTCCGTGCTTGGCTGGAGCGTGACCGCCGGCTTGCCGCCTTGGACACGGCCATCGCCACCGGGCTCGCCGATGCCGAGGCCGGTCGGCTTCACAGCGTCGCCTCCGTTCGCGCTGAATTGAAAACACCGCTGCGGAAGAAGTCGCCCACCTCGGCGTGACGGTTTTCATCCATGCCCAACCGCGTGTCACCACCGCGAATGACCGACCATGAATGGCAGCAATTATTGCCGCTGATGCGACGTATTAGGCCTGAGAGACTGAAGGCGGCTTACAACCGCCTGGTCAAAGGGGAGTCGTTAGAAGCCGCCGGCGAGATCGCCGGGATGACGCGCCACGGAGTTCACGACCTGGTCGCAGGCATTCTCGTCAAGCAATCGCGGCTCCACGAGTCGCGTCACGCTGCGGAGGCGGGAATTCCAAAAGGCTGGATACGATTAACCGTTGATGTCCCTGCAACTGCGGTCGCGGAACTGCAGCAGTTTGTTACTGCGCTGGCACACAAACAGAATGGCAGGTCGCGCGCCGGGAACAAGGGGAAGCCCCGGACAGCGCAGGCCCCACGATAAATGCATACTTGCAACAGGGCGATTTTTTGGAGTATCGGACCCGTGACAGTTTTGAAACTATTGCCTGCGTCGATCCATACGCCAATCTGCGGTACCCGACTTTTCCTCAAGCTGCGGCATCTCGGTCAAGGGGAACCAAATCAATGTCACCGAAAGATAAATTGGCTTTAGGACTTGGTTTGTTCTGCGCTATTTTCGTACTCGGGCTTATGGTGCTTCCGCGCTCGAGCTTCGAGCGGTACTACGAGGATTTGCGCCGGCGCAAGCGATTCGGGATGGTCAAGCAACTCACGATCGGCGTGTTTGTACTCTCCGGACCCTATTACTACGACTGCTTGGTAGGGTTTGAGAATCCAGCGCTCTCATCGATTCTTGGAATCGCCATCAGTCTGCTTGCGTTGATCGTGCTTGCTGATATCGCCGCGTTTGCGTACAGAACGTGTCGACCGCCTTCCGGCGGAGGGTTGCGCGGCAAATAAGTCAATCCCGACGGCGGCCTGCGCGGCGAGGGCCGGTGTGGAAAGCGAGCCAGACGACACGACACGGGATTGAGGTCGGCGCGCGCGAAACGGTAGCTAGAAACTCTAGCGAGCCCGGGTATGTGTCGTGACCGGCTGGCCCCTGATTGCCGGCCGAGTCCCATCCCCCAGCATTTTTGTGAGCGTTACCCCGTCCTTCCTCTGAAGAGACCGTTTTCTACCGGAGCAGGCCGGCCGTTTCCGCCGGATCCAGTTCGTCCGCCTACCGCCGCGACGGAATCATATTGCGTTACGATATCATATCGTATTTTCGTATCATATCGTATTGCATATTACACTTCTTTATCGTATCGTACCGACGTTCAACAGAGGGTTCCCACATGGCGCGACTGGGTGTGAGTTATGAGCAGGTCAAGGCAGTCGCCGATGGCCTAGTATCGAAAGGACAGACACCGACTATTACGGCTGTGCGGGAAGGCCTCGGCACAGGCAGCCCGAATACGATTCAGGGTCATCTGTTGAAATGGCGGGGCGCGCGGCCCAACGCGCCGAGCTTGGCGATTGAACTACCCTCGACCATTATTCGAGAGATTCACGCAGAGATCGCGCGCGCCGCGGACACCGCACGAGCCGAGATTCAAGAGAAATTGGCGCTGGCCGAGCAGGAGGCGGCGGTTCTTGCTCGGGAAGGGGAGCGGCTCGAGACTGAGAAGGAGCAGATGGACGAGCGGTTCGCGACCCTCACGCAAGAGCGCGACGTGATGGCGGGAAAGGCGGCTGAGCAGGGACTCGAACTGGAGCGCCTGAATAAAGAGGTGGAAAGAGAGCGACGGGCAGCGGAGGAGGCGCGCATTGAAGTTGCTCAAGCTCGGCTTACCATCGAAGCTCAAGGGAACCAGCTGGCAGCACAGACTAAGACTATCGAGCAGCTGCGCGACGATGTAAAGCAGGAACGGACGGCGCGCAACGAGGCGTTGCGCGAGCATGCTGCTGAAAAGGCCTCGCGTGAAGGGCTGGCTGAACGCCTTGCCGATCTGCTGGACCGCGAAAAGAGTGCGCAGCACACGGTGCTTGAACTGCGCGCGAGGATCGACGAACTGGGACAGACGGCGCAGACCAACGCCGGAGAATTCGCGCGAATTACGAGCGAGCTAAAGAGCGCGCAGCAAGCCTTAATATACACACGCGAGGAAATTGGCAGAAGCGGTGCGCCCAAAATGAATGAGGCGCCGCGACAAGGGCGCGCAAAGGTGCAGAAGGGAGATCCCGCCCCGCCCAAGTAAGTATTCGCAGGCCCGGAGGACAATTCCCACCGCGGCGGATCCTCAGCGCGTAGCCTTACGGCGCGGAGAAGGTCGATCCGCGTGGACACCATGTAATAGGGATTTTCCGTTTCGACTGATCCACAGTTCGAATACGGGATCGGTCTTGGCGTACACAGCCTTGCTCGAGAGGGTCGAACGCTCAATGAGTCCACGACCGCGCAACGCACCCAACGCCCGCTGTACGCTGGAATGGCTGACCTCGGTTTGACCGGCAAGCTGCGCGATCACGTTGCGGCCGGCTTCGGACGTCAATTGAAGCTCTGTGCCGGTGGCTACTAAAACCGCTTTCTGCAGCAGCGTCGACTGCTGCCAATATTGAGACCAAGGCGTCTCGCCGCCGGGGGCAAGAAGGCTCTCCAAGCCATCGTCAAGGGATCGGTCTGCGCGCGCCAGCGGCACCTGGACCACAGACAGATAGGCTTCCGGTTGATTACCGAGCAGCTCCAAGATTTGCAACCCACGCGCATCGTCCAGCTTCCGCTTCGTCGCTTCCCTGAAACGGTGAGCGACATGCGCAACAAAATCGGCATCGAGGGGTTGATAGGCTACGCGTGCCGCAAACTGATACAGACTCGCCCGGGCCTGCGCGAACATTTTGGTGAGCTGAGTTTCCGACGATCCGGTAAAGAGCACCCGTACCGCCTTTTCGTGTCGTGTGAGCGCCGTCCGTAGAGCGCTGGCTATGCGCTCTCCTTCTTTATGCTCGCCGATGCCTTGTACTTCATCAATGATGAGAAAAACAGGCCGCTTGGCTCGAGCAATCAGGCTGCCAAGAAGCCAGTCGATTTTAAAGTAGGGCGATTCCGGCGGTCGCCCCTTGGGTTCCGCGCCGAACTCAATTGAAAATCCTGCAGCCCCTAATTTCGTGACCTCCGTTTGCAGTCGGCGCCGCGTCTTCGAGGTCGGCACCTCGATCGTTTCGATGGCACTTTCGAGGGCAAAAATGATTGAACCGAGCGGATCAAGGCGGTCTTGCCAGCAGTCACAATAGACCGCCAGTAGACCGGCTTGCTCGGCAAGCGGCACAATCTCTCTACGGATGAGCGAAGTTTTTCCGGTCCTCCTTGGGCCGAATAAGGCGAGCCGCCCACTGGTGCCCTGCAGGAGCAACGCGAGATAGCGAGCCGCGAGTTCCGGACGAGAAAGCCACCATAAATCAGTCAGTTGGTCACCCATGCCTCATATTTACGCATGGATGCGGCATTGACGCAAGATAGCGTCAACGTGCGTCACGAGCTCGCCGGGCAGTTAAAGTTGGCTGCCGTCACACTCGCGATAGCAAATACGATAACGGTTCATCCTTCGAAGCTGCCGCGGTATCAATGACGCCTGCTGTCCACGGCTACGGTTTCAGAGCGAGATTCCGGGGGCAGGGGAGGGCGGGCTTGCTTGCAAACTCATTGTGCCGCGCCGTGCTCGCCGTCAAGGACGAGGACGGGGACGCCCTCGCCGCCTGCGGCGGTCGTCGATCCTTGACCGCTGCGCGCGCCGCGATTGCTCCGGCGTGGGCAAGCCCGCCCAGATCCATCTGGAGAATTCTCATGACACATTCAGATCAACCATCGGGCGACTCCGCTGCCGCGGACGTCGTGACCCCGATAAGCAGCTTCTCACTCGACCAGTACTATCGGGAGAAGCTCGATAACTTCCGTCGAGAGTTACCCGAGGCGGCGCGTCAGCTCAAGGGGGCCGGCGTTCTAGTGGTGCACATTAACTACGACGGGTGCGGTGACTCGGGACAGATAGAAGGCGTCACGTACCTCGACGCCGAGGGCAAGCCTCTAGATCCGGCCGGCCGGGTCACGATCACGGAAGATCAGCTCATGGACCTATTCTATGACTTGACCCAGGCGCGACATCCCGGCTGGGAAAATAACGACGGCGCATTCGGTGAGTTCGAATGGGATCTCACGGCCGATACGCTCCATCACAGCCACAGCGATCGAATCACCGACTATGACACCACGGAGCACGACGGCGTATGACTCACCCACTTTTTCATGCGCAATCCTCCGTGCGTCGCTTTGGCGGAACGGTGGAGGACTACATTCGGGTGCATCGCTGGATAGACGCCGGGAAGGAGACCTTTTGCGACTTTCGGCATCGCGCACTTCGGCATCACTCCCTCGGGGTCTTCGAGGCCGAGCGGGTCTTTGGCCTCGCCATCCGTAACAGCGAGGGACGGGACGTACCCATAAGGTACATAGCGGAACAACATATCAAGGAAGATTGCGGCGGTATCGTGCCGTCGGTGGCCGACTGGTTGTCGCGCATTCGTCCGGAGACCTGGATGAGTCGCGGATACTCGCTGCCACAAGGTGATCCTCCCACGCCGTAGCCGTATCACCGCTGAGTGGACCCGGGCGCAGACAGAACGTTGGCGCTCGGGTTTTTTATGGCCCGGCCGCAGAGGGTGCAAGGAGCCCACGAGGGAAGAGGAAGAGGGCGGGATTACCTGATAGTGAGTCAGTTTATCACGCCGGTCTTGCCGTCAAGAGTCGCGCGGATGCGCGCCCGGCCGGGGGACCAGCCGGCTTCGCTCCTGACGGCTGCGCTGCGGCGTGACGGATTGCCCGTGGGCAATCCCGCCCGAAATCCGCCGGAGCTCATCATGGTCTTCTACAACCCCACAACCGTCGCCACAACACGCACTCGAAACGTTCGATACTGGATCGCACACGATGACAATCGAAAAGAATGGGTTGCTGAAGTCATTGTCCGCCGGGCGACAGGGATTCTCTATCTGATTCACCGCTATCCTGGTGATCGTCCTACCAGAAGCGTTCTGTATAGGCATGCTCGTCGGTACGGTCACCTGTCACCGCGGCCTTATCAGCTGGCGCAGGCCTGCGACGGATCCATAGGAAGCTGTGTGCTCGCTCTGTTTTGGTCCTTCTGCGAAGCCAACCAACTCGATCCGATCACGCTCCTTCAACGTGCATACCCTGATGAGCCGGCCTATACAGACCAGGATTTCGTTGAGATCCGTAGCCACGCGGATTGGGAGCATACCGCCTATCCAGCACGATGGGACCAAGCTGCGATCGCTGGACTGTTGGAATCACTGCACGAAATCAACTACCACAGTCTCGCGAGCGTCGTGCAGGAAACACTAGACGAGGAAGCGGTGTAGCCGAATGAAATCAGGACCCGGTCGATACGATGACCGGGTCCACCGGCTCCTCGTTGTAACACCACAAGGACGAAAAGGAAGAGGGCGGGGTTTGCTGACTTTTTCAGCATAACACGCCGGTCTTGCCGTCAAGACCGGCGCGCGGGCCCAAGCCCGCGCTTGCAAGCGCGCTACGCGCGGTCCTGACGGCGGCGCTGCGGCGTGCCGCAAAGGAAGCGGGCAAACCCGCCCAAGAACTTGGAGAGCAATTCAATGAACACACGAGAGGAAAATGTTGCCGCCGCTTTCCGCGAAGACCGAGAGCGAATCGAGCAGCTAGAGTTTCGGCACGACCACCTCCAGTGGGCACGAAAATGGCGTGCGGGAGACGCGCACTGTCCGCGCTGCGGTGGCGACGACATGGAGATCATCGATCGGAACTCGGAGGGCAGCATGCTTTACGAAACTTTCAGCTGTACAACAGAGGCCTGTGGTGCACGGTGGAAAGTGGAATTTCAAGAAAAGGCATTAAGTGTCGTCCGCAACGGGAGCGATGATGACGACAACTGGATCGAACTACAGAGTTTCGACCATCCCAACGCAGATCGATTGGGTTTATCGGGACGGGAAGCGGCGACCATTAACCGCAGTACTCCAAGTGTCCGAACGCCAGATGACGTCGATGTACGGAAGGAGGAGACCACCTGCGATGCAGTCACGGGTCGCATCGAATTCGCGATTTTCGCTGAGGGTGAGTACCTCGAATCGATTGTGGTCGATCGAGCACGTGCTGCGGCGATCTATCGTGACCTAGGAAAAACTCTAAGGGCGAGCGCACTCGCGTCGAAACGAAAGCGGGGTATGCCGCCAACAGAATAGCCCAGCCCGAGAGACGGCGAACCCGGATGCTGGCAGCCGCCGGGGCCCTGTTTTGTCTTGCCATTCTGATAGCCGTCCCCCGACGGGACGGCCTCGCTTGAACTCAGTCAATAATCCGTAATAGGAGGCCATTAACCATGAACCAAGGCACAACAATCCGCCTGACATCCAAGGGTCCGCGTTATATACTCTCACGCATGAAGCCTCACCCCAAAGATGCACGTTCCGACGCCGAAAAGGCCCGCGATACCGCTGGTATCGTCGGAAGTCTTAAGCATGAAGGCTATGTGCAAAACGCCGACGATGAGGCAATTCACCAAAAGGTGAAGCGTGGCGAGATTACCAGTGACGAAGCGATTGAGCTCTTCGCTCAGCGTGGGTTGGAACGCGAGCGCAAAGCCCTCGCGCGTCAGCGGAAGCAGCCGGCCTAAACAGCACGGCGTCCGTGGACGAATGGGACGCATACTTTTGGCCTGACTCGGACGTTTTCAAAAACATTCGTGGTTTTAGAACCGCTGACGAACTCAAGCGGTTCGAATATGCCGCCACTCGTGAAGCCAGTGAAGAGTTACGCCGCGATCCGGTTCAGGGCAGGTTCGACACCGCTCACTATCGCGAAATCCACCGACGTCTGTTTCATAAAGTTTACGAGTGGGCCGGCGAGTTTCGCAAGGTGGAATTTACCAAAGGGGATTCTTCCTTCGCGCCGCTCAAAACTCATGCCCATACACTCGAAAGCTGGACCGATAAAATATTGGGCAATCTCGCTGCCGAAAATCATCTAAAAGGATTGCAGAAGACGGCGTTCGTCGATCGGCTCACTCACCACTACAACGAAATTAATTGGGTCCACGCGTTCAGGGAGGGTAATGGTAGAGCAACCAAAGAGTTCCTATATCAGCTTGGCAAGCAAGCCGGATACGAAATCGAATACCAACGCGTCAGTGAGAAGACGTGGAACGCTGCGGCGGAGCGGCTAACGAGCGGTACTGATCCGCGCCTCGCTTTGGACGTATTCAACAAGATCACGACACCGAGTCGCGCGCTAGCGTTTCGAGACGAACACATCCTCGATGCCGTGCAGCGCTTTCCCGAGCTGCGAGGCGCCGCTGACGCGCTGGCGTCCGCGGAGCAGCGCGCGCTGAAACTGTTTGAAGGTGTTGAGGATCGGCGCTTATTTGTGGCGGAAATACAGCTGAAACTCGTCAAGCGCCTCGAGACCGGCGAAATCATTCCCGCCGGTACCCTCGTCCGTCGAAAGGACGATCCAAAGGATCCCGATTTCACACGCTGACGCGCTCCATAGGCGCGAAATCATACGCGGCGTCCGTCTATATAATTACCAGTACACGCGAACTCGGCCGACTTCCGGTGACAGAGGAGAAGCTTGCCTGTGCCTCGATAGGGTGCCACGCCGGTCTTGCCGTCAAGGCCGGCGCGCGGGCAAAGCCCGCGCTTGCAAGCGCGCTACGCGCGGCCTTGACGGCTGCGCTGCGGCGTGAACGGGGAGAGGCGTCGGCAAGTTCGCCGATTAAAGCCTCAAAAAGGACAAGCTAATGGATACTGTCGTCAACAACATCAACCTCGGTGCGAACCAGGTTCCACTCGCCATTTGCCTGCTGCAGTTGAGCCGGATCAAGCCATCCGCGACCGACGTACAGAAGCGACGCCGGGCGCGTTACGACCAAACGGCGTTGAAAGAACTCGCAGACAACATCAAAGTTATGCAGGTGATTGAGCCGATCATCGTGCGACCGACAGACGCAAGTGCCGAGTCGTTCGAAATTGTCGCCGGCGAGCGGCGATGGCTCGCCAGTAAACAGGCAGGCCTCGAGACGGTACCCGCCATCGTACGAACGCTCGATGACAGCCAGGTACTCGAGATCCAGTTGGTTGAGAATCTGCAGCGCGAGGGACTCCACGAACTCGAGGAGGCGGAGGGTTATGAGACCCTGATGACTAAGCACGGCTACGATATCGATGGCCTGCTCGTAAAGTTTGGGAAGCGAAGCCGACCCTATATTTACGGCCGACTGAAATTGCTTGCGCTCGACAAGAAATCTCGCGAGGCATTCTATCAAGGGAAGCTGAACGCTTCCACCGCCCTGCTACTCGCGCGCATACCGGTCCCTGCATTGCAGAATAAGGCATTGAAGGACATCACCGAGGGCTGGAACGGCGCAATCATGTCCGTGCGCGCCGCCGCCGAGCACGTCCAACAGCATTACATGCTGCGGCTCAAAGATGCCCCTTTCGATCAGAAGCAGATCGATCTGGTCCCGGCCGCCGGCGCATGTGGGAGCTGCCCGAAACGTACGGGCAATCAGCCGGAACTGTTCGGCGATGTCAAAGGTGCAGACGTCTGCACGGATCCGGAGTGCTTTGCCGCAAAGCGCTCTGCCTGGTACGTGCTCATCGAGGCTCGGGCGAAGGCAGAAGGACGCAAGGTGCTCGCCGGCGAGGACGCGAAGCGCATCGCACCCTACGGCGTTGACTCCAGCCTGCACGGCGGCTACGTGAAACTCGACGACACGTGCTACCAAGATGCGAAACATCGCACCTACCGGCAGCTGCTCGGGAAGGACTTCAAGGCCGAGACCCTGCTGCAAGATCCAAAGTCGGGGCAGATTGTCGAACTTGCCAAATTGAGTGACCACGCGGAGACACTCAAAGCCAAGGGTGTACGTGCCGAGCAAGGGCGCTCGTCGGGCAGTGACGGAGAGCGACAACGGCAAAAGGCGGCGAAGCTCGAAACCACGTTTCGGGAACGGGTTTTCAATGCCGTTCGCACGAAGACCCCGGGCCAACTCGGTGGCGAGGATCTGCGATTAGTGGCGACCGTACTTTGGCATCAAGCCGGGCATGACGAACGCGTTCGACTCGTTACGCTCTGGAACTGGGCAGACAAGAAGAAAGCGAATGATGTGGTGCATCAGAGCGCCGGTCAGATCGGGAAATTATCCGAAGAACAGCTGCGGCGCTTCGTGCTCGATTGCGCGCTCATCGATGAGGTACGCGCGCATGCGTACAGCACGGGTAAACCGACGAAGCTGCTGGACGCCGCGAAGCGCTCCCGGATCGACACGGACGCCATTCGCAAAGCGCTCAAAGACGAGCAGAAAGCCAGGGCGACCGCGAAGGGCTCGACCAAGACGACCTCGGCAAAACCGGCCGTTCCGAAGGGTAAACAGAGAAAGACGAAAGTCGCTTAGTCGAAGGTAGCCGGTGCCCGAATCGTCGGGCGTTGCGCCGGTCGAGCATTGTAGCTCGATCGGCGCGACTTTCTCGGTCCAGGAGATCATCGCAACGCGCGCCGGAATCGTCGCTTCCTCTGTCCGGCGCCTCCCCTCCGTCCGGTAAATGCCTGGAACTCAAGCGCTCCCGAAACTCAACAGGAAGTGCCTGTGCCTCGATAGTTTGCCACGCCGGTCTCGCCGTCAAGAGTCGCGCGGACGCGCGCCCGGCCGGGGGACCGGCCGGCTTCGCTCCTGACGGCTGCGCTGCGGCGTGAGCCATTGAAGGGCACGCAGGCACTTCCGCCTGCGCATCTTGCAGCTCTGAGGACCTCAACATGAATACCGAAGTAGTTCAGGAAACGCCCGTGTTGCCGACGCGTACACGTAAACGCGCGACGGCTAGAAATTATCACTGCGCGCTGCACGAAGCCGGAGCGTCTCGCTTGACCGACAACGAGCTCGAGATCGTCACCAAAGCACTGGTCATTCTCGAAAACAAAGTGCTGACCCAACGAAAAACGTTCAGCAGTCCGAGTCTATTCAAAGCCTGGGCCACCCTACAGTACGGCTTTTTGGAACGGGAAGTCTTCGGCTTGGTATTCGTCGACAAGCGCCACCGCTACATTGCCCATCAGCAACTCTTCACCGGGACCCTGGACGGCGCCAGTGTGCACCCGAGGGAAATTCTTCGATCGGTCCTCGAATACAACGCCGCAGCCGTGATGATGATCCACGTACACCCGTCGGGAATTGCCGAGCCCTCGCAAGCAGACGAGCTCATCACCCAGCGTGTCAAAGAGATGCTGGCCTTGGTCGATGTCAGGGTATTGGATCACGTCATTGTTGCGAAAACCCAAATTGTATCGCTCGCCGAACGTGGACTTATCTGAATAAACCCGGGCACCGCGAACACTTCGCGGTGCCTTTCTAGTTTCCGATGGAGTCAATTATGTCTACATTACACGTTGATAGTGAGGGCCAGGCCCGCGACCTACACGAGCTCGTCCCCAGTGTCAGTATTACCCACCTACTGCAACAACGCGAGGCCGCGCTTGAGAGAGTGAAGCAGGCCTTCGCGCTGCTTGCCGAAGCCGATCGTATAGCAAGGAGCGCCCGCCTCGGCTTCCCCTATATCGTCGCGTGCAAGACGTACCGCGGTGATGGCCAGGATGTCGTCGGCGAATTCGGCGACACCGCGGCGGCTTTGGAGGCCTGCCGCTTGTCGATCGACGCTGGCGCCTGGCGATTCTTGATGGACGAATCTGGGATGCGATCGCTGATGTCGGCACGGAAGCGCTACGAGTTCGACGAGAACGTGCGCAAGCACCAAATTCCAGAGCTAACCCGAGAGGCGATCTGCGCGACCTTCGGGGCGCTGCATGATTCCCGGGGGGAGATGTTCGACCAGGGGATCATCGAAGTATTCAAGCGGCTGTCGTGGGATTACAAAACCAATCTTCCGCAGAAGTTCGGCAAACGAATTATCGTAAAGTACCTCTGCTATACCTACGGGATCAATCATAATTCCGTCGAACAGTTGGACGATCTGATGCGAGTATTTCACGTACTCGACGGAAAGCCGGAGGGGGATCATCGGCAAGGAAGTTACGCGAAACTCTCCGATGCGTTTCGTGAGAATTCAGGGTATCCGAAGGTATTCGAGAACGAGTATCTATCGATACGCCTGTTCGGCAACGGCAACGGTCATATTCTCTTTAAACGCCTCGACCTGGTCGACGCAATGAACGGTGTCCTTGCGAAGCATTTCCCGAACGCGCTTCCCGCTGCCCGTTAGGGATAACGAATCGCCGGCTGCTCGACTCGTGAGGGCGAGGGCCGGCTTTTTTTTAGCCACCGGAGAGCAGCCATGAAACGCTACACCTTGTTTGTTCGAGAGCACCAAATCGTCCGCTTCAGCATCGACGTGGAGACCGAGGGAGGGCTGCCCGCGGCGATTGTCGAGGCGCGAACCCTGTACCAAACACAAGGAGCGCAGCTGGCATCCCAGGCAGAGGCCGAGATCGATGATGCGGAGTTCTTCTCGGTCGATGAAATCAACCCGGAAACGGGACGGGTCGAGCAATCCCAGGATCTGGAGAATATCAGCGTGCAGATCGGGGAACCCATCGACCTCGATAACTGAAGGGGAGGGGGTTTGCCTGTGCCTTTGAATGGTACCACGCCGGTCTTGCCGTCAAGAGTCGCGCGGACGCGCGCCCGGCCGGCAGGACCGGCCGGCTTCGCTCCTGACGGCGGCGCTGCGGCGTGGCGACTTCGGCACGTAGGCAACCCGCCTACGACGTCAGCTCATCACAAAAGGACATTCATCATGTTAGACAATACTCCGATGTACACGGTGGCACGGCAGGCACTTCCTGCCGAGGTCCTGTTGAACTCCGCCCCTGCCGCTTTTGCGGAGACGCCGGACACGACCCGCACGAGCAAGCACTATCGATTCATCAGCACGGCTCGCGTCATTGAGGCATTGCAGGAAACGGGGTTCGCTCCCACACGAGCCCAGCAGACGCGGGTTCGGGGCGGGGGATCTCCCGCGCACGCGAAACACATGATTCGCTTCTCGCATCTGAGAACGTCGTTGTCCATGGTCGATGCGATCCCGGAACTGATACTAATCAATTCCCACAACGCAACTTCTCCCTGGATTTTGCGCGCCGGGATCTATCGTCCGGTTTGCACCAACGGCCTGATTACCCAGATTGGCGACTTCGGACTGGTGTACGTACCCCATCGCGGCAACATTCTGACGAACGTGGTCGAAGCCGCTCTGCAAATCATGGATGGGTTCGGGGATATCGGCCGGGTGCTCGAGCAGCTGGCCAATCGAACCTTAACTGATCAGGAACGATGGGACTTCGCGGCGCAGGCCTTGCGAATGCGGTATCCGAAACCGGAGCAGCACATACCGCTGTCGGTGGATCAGTTGCTACTGCCGCGACGAGACGCGGACTATGGAAACTCGGCTTGGCTCGTCTATAACGTCGTGCAGGAGAATCTGGTCGCCGGCGGCTTGCAGGGGCGCGCGGCGTCCGGACGGGCCAGCCGCACGCGAGGCATTCGCGCCATCGCCGAGGAAGTCCGGTTGAACGTCGCCCTGTGGGATAGCGCAGTCGCGCTACTCAATAGGTAAATGAGGCCGCGCGGATGCGTGCTTGCGCAACAGCGCTTACGCATCCGCGCTCTTGATTCTCTTTAATCTCGGCGCACTTCACTAAAGGACTTGCAGCGCCGCGATATTCGTGGCACAAAAAAGACCGTCGCGAAGGACACTCATACCATGCAGGGATTTATGAAATATCAGACCAGTGCGGTTGCCGTCACCGTCGCGGTGGTAGGCTGTGCCACACCCCATCTACAGCCCCAGACACCGAGGTCGCCCGTCGTGCAGACATCGGCAGCCGACGGTGGCTCTGCCGTTCCGCTATCCTCCCAAGACTATATCTACCAACTCTGGACTCCCGATCAAACGGGGCTGATGCAAGTCTTCGACGACGGCCATAACACGTATGTCACCTTCGCGAAGGGGCCGCTGGCGGGTTTGATGATATTTGATGAGAATGGGAAACCCGTCGCGTACACGCTGAGCGGCTCCACGGCTGTTGTCGCCGCCGTGCATCGAGGCCTGTTGCTGCGTACGCCAACGAAATCCAGTTACGCGCAAACATCCCGCCTTGCCGGCGATACCGCGCGCGTCGCCGCCAACAATGCGGTGACAGGGCAGGCGGCGCCACTGCCGGCCGATCTTGCCGCGGCGCGCGCCGAGATTCTGCGTGCCCAAGATCGCTTGAACGGCCTTGCGGCCGCCTTGGATGAAACAGCGCGCGGCGAAGCGGCGCCGCCGATCGCACAAATCCGTGCAGAGATTGAGGAAATTCAAACCACACTCAACGGAATCGCCGCCACCCTCGTACGCACACACTTCGCGACCGGCAGCGCCTTGCTGGCGCTGTCCGACAGTGCCAAGGACGCCATTCTAGCGGCGGCGACGCGGGCGGATCACATACAACTACGCGGTGGCGCGGACTCGACGGGGTCGCCGGAGGTGAACGCGAAACTCGCGTTGCATCGCGCATTGAATGTCGAACAGTGGTTGATCCACGGTGGCGTGCCGCCGACGAAAATTCGCGTGACGTACAACGGAACAGAGTACATCGCAGCGAATAATACAGCGACGGGTCGCGCCAAGAATCGTCGGGTCGATGTTGTTCTTTTTAGCGCAACGAACGAACGCATTCACGTGCTGGCGAAGTCGGCCGACATCGGCGCGGATGCAATGTTCAATGCGGATATTCGATAGGGGCTTCGCGGGAAAGCGGCATATTACATATGTTCTTTGTGAAACGCCAAGGAGCATGTGCCGTCGGCGATCGAGTGGAAGCGAATGACCGACGCCACGGCGAAGTGGGCCGACCCGATCACCGATGAGTCTTCGGCAATCGAACGCGATGGGTAGAGTCCGAAGAGTCGGTGAACATTGGGGGCTTCGCGGAAGCCGCGACCGGGCTGCTCAGGGGTACCGTCCGCGAGGCGCGGACCGGCTTCGCCGCCCTTCACATCCCTAGCCCTTGCGCGTTCCACGCGCTTAAGAACCTTTATTCGAGATAGGCGGTACGGCGCACGAGTGCGGCTCCGATCGGGGCGGACATTACGAAGAGCAAAGCCGGGATCCTCGAAATCCAAAATGATAGTCGTTCGTGCGGCTAGTCAACAGAGCCTTGCACATCAAAGGGCAGCGTTTTCCTATCGAGAGGACGGCTGGGCAACGCAATTACAAGCGGGGTCGATAGCGGAGCCTTGCGTATCCGAGTGGAGATGCCCGCCTGGGTGCGACGGTTCATGGTCTGTTCTCCTGTGTGGAGGCGTGAAAGGCGCGTGTCTGAATTACCTTCACTGGGTGGAAACGATAGACGCGCGCGCAGCCAATGCAAGGGCGTGCGCAGGGCGCACGTCCCTGACGGGCAAACCCTTGCATTGGCCGCTTATCCGCACGTCTCTCGCCTAGTCGTTACGGCAATTCAGACACGCTTTGAGTGATCCACACAGGAGAACAGACCATGAACCTCAACAGTGAGACAACGGGCATCGAACTCAAATCCGCTACTACGGAAAGAAAACGGCGGGGCGGTCGGGGCTCGAAACGGGCTCGAAATCTTGAAGCGAATGTAATAAAAAAAGACTTGAACGTACTTGGAAAAGACAGTACATTAGCACTTGACGAGTCGATGAAGAAATCACCAGCAACACACGGAGCACGAAAAATGAACACGCTAGCGTCAGAAATTCTCAACGCGACCACCACCGGCAAATTGGTCCTGTTCGCGATCCCGAAGGCGGATCGGGTGGAACATGGCCCGGTGATGCGCGGCTTTATTGAAGTCAAGCCGGAGGACGAGCCGAAGCCGTTCAAGGTGAACGTCGCGGCTTGGTTGAAGATCGGCCGCACCAGCGGCACCGAATACCTGTCGCTCAAGGTGGGCAACAACACCCCAGAGGAACCCGAGGAGTACACCGTGGGACCCTTCTACGGCCGCTTGTTCCGGCAGGTTGACGGCAAGCGGACTCGCTATTTCGGCTTTATCGAGGATTCCGAAAAGACCGGAGAGGACGAGAACGGCCAGGGTACGTATGAAACGCATTGGCAGATCCGAGTGAGCGCAAAGCCCGCGATCAGCAACGACCAAAAAACCCATTACATCTCGGGATCGGTCATGCCGGCCCAGCAGCAGGAATCCGCAGCGGATGATGAGGGCGACAGCGGATTGCCGTTCTAGGCGACAGAGGAGCCGGTAGCAGACAGCTGCCGGCTCATTCTCTTGTTCATCTTGATAAGGGCGCGGTCATGAGTAAAGACGGCAAGGGTGGAAGGATCAAGTTCGAGCTTTGGAACGCCAACCGACGCCGAGCAATTCAATGCAAAGGCGGACAGGAATTTTTGCGAGAACTGCTGGAGGCGCTGGATGCGCTCCCGAAAAAGCTGCTCATTCGGGGAACACTGAATATGGGCGGTGAGGTATGCGCGCTCGGAGCGGTTGGACTTAAGCGTGGAATCGACATGACGGTTATCGATAGCCGTAACCATAGGAAGGTGGCCGAGATCTTTGGCATCAGTGCGATGCTTGCGCGGGAAATCGCTTATTGGAACGACCTGGGCGTGGACGCTTGTTTTGTGGGAAGTACCGACAACGGCGAGTTCAGCGAAGCCACTGCAGACAAGCGATTCCGTATTGTCCGTGCATGGGTTGTCGCGCAGCTCGGCGGTGACGGCTATCGCGACCATGTGTTTGCAGCCGAACAACAGTCGCCAACGGAGCATGCAGAATGAACACGTATCAACCCACAGAGAGCAACGAGGCAGATACTCCGATCATTGCGCACGAAGTGCCAGACAGTCGGCGGCTTGCCTTTCTACCGCGACATTTCGGTCGATTAATGCTCGCCTTCGAACAGTCTGTGTATCGGTTTATGAGTTCCTTGGCGCCCGAGTATTCCGGCGGCTACTGGCGCGCTTTCGATTTGAGCAATGGGGGGTGCTATATGGCTACTACCGGCGAGCCGGTTTTGCTTTGTTGCGAGAATTATTTTTCCGATACCGTGACCGCCGATACCGCCGGGATCATTGTCTGCCTGTACGCCTTGAGCAATCTCTGCTTTGCCTATCGGAACGTCGAGAACTTTGCGGATCACTTTCACAAACTCCGTGGCTTTGCGGTCCAACATAAGGACAGGGAGTTAATTTTTGCTGCGATCGACTGACCCCTTCGCTTTCATGTCGTGACCGCCGGCGGGAGTTGCTGCCCGCCTTTTTTCCCCTGGTTCCGGAACTGCCGACACCTTCCCTTCGACGGCTGAATACGCTTGAGCTATGTTGACCATAGCCGTGGACTGCATCCCTCGCAGTCGCGTGTTTGGCAACTGACCCTTCCCCCAATGAAGTACAGGAGTCCCAATCCATGGCCGACCGAGAGGGTGGGCCAGGACTTCGGCTGCCGAAGTCTAGGGTACCGTTGAATCAGTGAAGTACTAGGCACGCGCCGCAGTCATCTTGATCACAGCGACCGGTGGCGGGAGTCCATGAGCGAAGGAGAAGGTAGGGCAGGACTTCGGCTGCCGAAGTCTTAAGCGGTGCGGTTAGAAGGTGGCAGCGGCGTAGAGCCGAGTGCGGTCAGTTCCGCGCCCGGCCGGTTCGCGCTGCGCGGCCTCCTGCCTGCTGGCGTTTTGCCTTGCAAAGTAGATGAGGGCAGGATAGGCTAGCGCCAGCAATATGCACACCTTGCACGATTTCCTGGGGTTGCCACATGCCGTCCGCCGCGCGACTTTTCACGTCAATCGATCCTGACCAGCAGGCACGCTTTGCAGCGCTTGCGGAGGCGCGTGGTGTGTCGGTCTCCAAGTTGCTCGCCAATCTTGTTTATGCCGCCGTGGCCGAAAGCCCATCCGCCAAAATGAATCGCCTGACACAAGCCTCCCGGAGCGATGCAGCGCCCGCGGAGAAGTACACGGTGCGCTTGATGGGGGTGGACGCGGTTCGCCTCGAGGAGCGCGCCCTGGGGCGCGGCATGTCCGCCTCCGGGTACGTCGCACATGTACTGCGAGCACATCTGCGGGCCAATCCGCCGATGCCTTTTAAGGAGTTTCAGGAATTGAAGCGGGCGGTCAACGAACTGTCCGGCATCCGATTGGCCTTGGCGGGGATCGTCGCAAACGCTGTTGCTGTTCGCGAACTCGGCGGCACCGTGGCTGCGAGCATCGGGAGACTGTTGCCGACGCTGAGGCAGATTCGGGACGACATTCAGAACACGCTGGTTGCCAACTCAAAGTCATGGGAGACCGGTGATGCCTAAGGGGCGACCGTTCCGTGTACCGCGCGATCAACCGGGATCGCTCAATCCCACCTCCTACGGTCGCAAGGGACGACCCGTGGGCTCGTCACTCAATACTTGGGCCGAGAACATGGCGAGGGCAGGAGCTGGACACCCGGAGGTCATGGTGAAAATCACCGGTGGCGGTCGGGATGCCGACGGGGCGCAGGCGCATTTTGAGTACATCGCTCGACACGGCAAGCTCGACATCGAAACCGATCAAGGCGAAACCCTCAATGGCAAGGAGGCCGGCGCCGCGCTCATCAACAGCTGGGGGCTCAACTACGGCACGCTACCCGACGCGCCGCTGGCGCGGGGCAAGGGTGTGCAGCCGGGCGAGCGGCGGCCGGCGAAGCAGGCATTCAACATCGTGCTCTCCATGCCGGCGGGCACTCCGCCGCAAAAGGTGCTCGAGGCGGTCAAGAAGTTCGCCCGCGAGGAGTTTGCGCTTGAGCACCGCTATGCGATGGCGCTGCACTCGAACATGAAGGACGCCGAGGGCCGGATCCACGGCCGCAGTCCCCACGTGCACCTGGTCGTCAAAGCGGAGCACGAATACGGCGGGCCGCGGCTGAATCCACGCAAGGCGGACCTGCAGCGGTGGCGAGAAGCATTCGCGCAGAACCTCAAGGATTTAGGAGTTGCCGCCACGGCTACGAAACAGGCGGATCGCGGATTGCCGAAGATGCAAAACAAGACCGCGATCTACCGAGCCCAACAGCGCCCAGACCACGACTCTGGGAAGGCGAAGGCGCCTATCGCGCTCTACACGGAAGCGGGCGATTCGACTTTCATGCGTAAGAAACTTGAGGGGATCAAAAGGGAGTTGCGGGCCACGGGCACCGTGGAGGATCGTGAGGCGTATCAATCGCTGCTCGACGTCCGTGCTCGAGTGAATGAACGTTATCAGGAGGCGATCGATTGGCTGCGCACGCAAGGCCGCTTGGAGGAAGCGAGGCGGTTTGAACTCCTCCACACTCATTTGCCGCCTGTGCGGACGGAGAACCAGGCGATTGCCGAAGCATTGAGGTTTCAAGAGAGGTTGCATAAGCCCGATCCGTCGCATGACAACAGATTCCGTTAGCGGCGCCGCGGTCGCGTGCGAGGTCGGCGCTGCCTCAAGATTCGCGTGAGTACCGGAGTCCCGTTTTGTGGCAATCCGAATTGCATTCTCCATGTAAGAGAGGGCGGTCCGGGCGTGACTGGCTCCGGAATTTGGGCGGTACTGCCGACCGGCCAAACGATCGGGCGCGGCCTCTTCGAGGGCGAGCCACTGTGCGATTGTTGCGGAAGGAAGCGGCTGGCCGCCTTGTCAGTTGGCGATCCCGCAGATTCTGATTTACACAAAATAGCCTGACATCGGAGTGGGCGCCGCAAAGCCCCAGGGGTGGGGCGGCGAATTTGCGGCGCATAATTTCTTGCTTTCTCGCCCTTTCTCGACGCCAAGACCTCGGGGGCTCGTGGCGCGCTGGTAGTCCTCATTTGATTTACTAGGGCTCTTTGACACAATTGTGCTCACTTGAACCTAGATGGCTATGCCGCGAACTAAGGAACACGTAATGACAGTTTCTGTTCAGACCGACATCATCCGATTCCGGATCGAGGAGGATATAAAAGCGCGTGCAGAAAATATCTGTGCGAGGCTCGGCATGGAGATGAATGATGTTTTGCGAACGCTCGTGCGTCGAATCGCCTTGGACAAGGCGATCCCCTTCGACATGCACACGACCTTTCGCGTAGAGGAACCATCCCGTTCCCCGTTCGATCGCTATGGTCAATTTCTTACGGACGACCTGGCACATCTCAAGGCGGAAGCAGTCATCAGCCTGCTGTGGATTTTCGCCGCAAAGCGAGCCCGCCAAATAGCTCTGGAGAATCGCAAACCCCGGCCTAACCGCAAACAAAACACCAAATGGGAAACCGAAGCCGAGGAGGCCATGGAGTATAGTCGGACCATGGATACCAGAGACGACAAGCTGGTTGCTAAGGTGGAGCAGAGGTTCGCCGCTCTGCTCGTCTCGTCCGACTAACAAATGTCCGGCGTCCATGATCGTCTGTCGGAATTTGAATCCGACAGAATTTACCGGGAGCAGATCCGGCCCCTGCATCTGGGAGGAGTCGATAGCTCAGCGTCACCGACCGTTGTCCTCGTCGGTGGAGCACCTGGCTCTGGTAAGACTATGATCGTCCCGCAGGTCGCCGCGATCCTGGCGTCTCGATCAGGAACACCGGTGGTCGTGGCCGAGGGCGCGCTGCTCGCGCATCATCCGGGGTGGGAGCGGGCGGCCCGCTCAGATCCGCGCGCCGGCGAGCGCTTCAATCCCGAAGCAGATCGGTGGGTGGAACGTCTAACTCATGACGCTAGGGACGAACAGAGGAACATCGTACTTGAGACGGAATTCGCGAATGCTCTATGGCTTGATGAAAAACGCAGAGAGTTCCGCGCGGCCGGTTATCGTATAGAAGCCGTGATTCTCGCCGTCGAGGAGCAGCGTACTCGCCGCAGTGTGATCGGGCGGTACCTTCACGCACAGGACAAGGGGTACATACCAAGACTGGTCACGGCGGCACACCACCAAACGACGTACGACGGTCTAAGAACCACGCTCAAGAGGGCTGAGGAAGATCGACTTGTCGATAAGCTCGTGGTCATTCGGCGCGATGGAAAGGAGATTTACAGCAATCAGGTGGTGGCGGACAAGTGGCAAAAACCACATGGAGGAGTTGCGGCGCTCGATGCAGAGCGCAAGCGGCCGTTGACTACTACGGAAAAGGTGAACAATGCGATTGCCTGGCACGAGCTGACGGCGCGTGCGCAGTTGGATCGAAGGACGCCGGATAGCGTCCTCCAGCAAGCGGTGTTGTGGCGCGAAGAGGCCTCCGCTCGAGCAATGGAGGATCGGGAATGCGCGAAGCAGTATGCTTGGCGGCTGGCTGGCGAGTCGTTCAGAGTGATGCCGCGGGAGCAGTTTTCCGTGGAATTTCCAGCGTACGCCGGTGCTGTGGAACGGTTGAACCAGGCTATTGAACAGGCACGCTTCCAGTACTCCGAGGAAGCCAATCTCGAGGAGTTTGTTCGGTTAGCTAGCGAACGTCTGGCGACGCAAATTGAGCAGGGCCGTCAATTTGGGCGGATCAAGCAGGGAGAGACACCCGCCCAGGGATCCGGGGCGAGTGGCGGACGAAAGCCAAAGGCAAGCCGCTGAGATTCGTCTCGCTCGTTCCGGGGCGCCCAGCCGGTTCGGTAATCGTGAATGCGGTCAGTTCGGATCCGGAAATTTGTGTTGGGTGACACCTTTGAACTGATGGGGCCATTCACCTTAGATTCCGGAGCGCCTGCGCCCCGGTTTCTTCAACGAGACTCTTACGCTTTTCGTGACCGGCGCCCGAGCCTCTTTCGGCATTGCCGCCGCCCGCTCTTCTTGCGCAATCCGTTCGAACACTTCCTCGCGGTGCACGGTGACGGAGTTCGGTGCCGTTATCCCAAGGCGCACCTGATTGCCATTGACCTCGAGCACGACAACCGACACTTCCTCTCCGATCCGTAAGTTCTCGCCGACCCGGCGAGTCAAGATCAACATGGTGCGAACTTCCCAGTCATCGTGTCGGCCCTCGCCAGGGTTATCGGTCCCTTTGGACCATACACATCGCCAATCGTGTCGGGGGGTGTCGTCATGGAAGACAACGTTCACTCACGAAAAGTTTGTCGCTTCCCGTATTGCGGAGGTTGCTGCGCCCTGGCGCGCGGTAAGCGTATCACGATCCCTTTCCTGTCCGGTTCCCCAAAGCCTTCAGCTGAGCGAGCTTGCGAGGTGGCCTCGGCGCGTTCAGCTCGGGTAAGTGGCTTCCTGCGTTGCTCTTTGCGCGGCGGCGAGGGTCTCGGCCGCTTGCTCAGCTTCGCGTTCGAGTCGTTCGATCTCGAGGGCCCGCCTCCGCCCGGGCGTGATTAGCCGCATCAATTTGCTTGCGTGAATTCCGTTCGATGAGTTCGATCTTGCCCCCCGGCTTGCCGCTGAACCGCCGCATAGATTGCGGCGACCGCTCGCTGATCTGGGGTCGCGTGAGTCTGCCGCTGCGACAACAACACCGTGGTCAGCACGCGATTGATGGTGGTGAAGCTCCCGCCCCTGAGCTTGGAGCGCACGCGCTCGAGTTTCGGATCCAACTCCCTCGCTGACCTAGGCATCTACGGCTTGGCCGACGGGTTCCATCACTCACGGCTGTTTTGAGTGGCAAGCGTGCTCCGGATCGTGGCGCTTGCATAACGTATGATATCGTGTAACGATACAATACGATATGGTATCGAATAGTTTGACGGAATTTGCCGCGGGGGTCACCGGCACTTTTGTCACTTCGGCACCGGAATATCCCCTGATTGAATCCCCGCGGCAATTCGCTCGAGGACCTGTGCAAATCGGTACAGTCCCGCAAACCGTTGCATCAATGACTGCACTTCCGCGGGACTCGCCGTATCCATCAACTGCTTGAAGCCTGCCATGGTGCCGCGCATCTCGCCAAGCACGGTCAGGTCATCGGCGCGTGTCTCGATCAGGGGCTGCATTTGCAGATCGATGACCGTCGCAATTTGGACCCGGGCGGCAGCGACAAGTGCCTCGTTGGTGTCGTTCGCCGGCGGAAACTTCATGTCACCGGAGAGCAGCGCCGCCGCGAGTTCATGGTCGCTCTTTGCCAGCACTTTATCGATCGTGCCAAGGTTCAGCTCCTGCGCGAGCGCGAGCTGCTGTTGCAGGATCTCGCGCCACCGATCGAGCTGACGGGTCATGCGATCGAGATCAATGAATTGCCCCGGCGTGGGCTGCGATTGATACCAGCGGGCGAGCTGTTCCCCGTACACGGGGAGAAACTCCAATTCATCCGTCACTAGGCGCATCACGCGCGCGACGATTGCGTCATCCAAGAGATGCGGTTGGTCACGCGCCCGGAGCAGCTGCTCGTACTGCTCACGCGTGTTCGTGAATTGCTCATCGACATCCCGCGAAACCTTGGGCAGCGCGTTCAACGGCTGCCACTGCAGACTCTCGGAATCGGTCATTGATGCGGTCGTCCCATCGCCTCACCCGAATAGTTGCCGGTTGGGGGCGGCACGTCACGGTGCAACATCGAACCCGTGGATTGCCGCAGGGAATCTTACACGCACACCGTAGCGGTCGTCACCGGCGGACGGACGCTCAAGAACAGATCGGCTTAGGTGCGCCCCCAGCGTCAGGTGCGGCAGCGTTTCTTCGTCTTGGGTGCGCGTGCGCGGCGATCGATGCCCATCGACCGTCATACTCCGAGCGGATCTCCACACAAGAATCTCCGCAACACGACCATGACCCAGGTGTCGTGTCTGCAATACCGTAACAGCGCGCTCCGCAAAGCCAGAGAACGTTCCCGGGTCACGTCGTTGCCTCGCAATTCCAAGAACGCCCGCTGCGCCCCATCTCCTTCCTGCACTTCATCCAGAAACTCATAGCCCAATCTTGCATCGATCGTCGGCATGACGCTCTTGATCGACCAGGACCCCCGCATATCGCGGTGGTAATACGCTGCGCGCGTGACCGGTAACAGATCCACCAATCGCCCCGCCAACGCGCGCAATCCAGCCGCATGTGTGGGTGCCCACTCGGCCAATCGCATGACCACCCTCTCCTCAAAACTCGCGTTATACGCAAAGATCGGTCCAGATACCGGCAACGCCGCCATCAAAGCCTGTGCCATCGCCTCAAAATCGCCGAAATTCTCTATCGCCAAATACTCCGCATGCCGAACGTCGTCCGGTGAGTGCTCAACGTGCACCGACCACTGAAACGGCACCTGCTCAAACGGCCGCGTGCCGATGAGCTCCGGCACCGAATAGCTGATGGTCTCAAAATCCAGATACCCAAAAGGGGAGGGCAGTCCCCGTAACTCAACCGTCGCCGCAACATCAAAAAACGCCAACCCCGAAACCGTCGCGTCAAACACGCGCCGATGCATTTCATTGGTGAGCCGGTTAACGGGTACGTCACGCAGATCCCGATAACCGTCGGCCACGAGCGCTTCAACAATGTTGCCGCCCCGTGGCAACAGATCCACCGGATATTCCGCCGTCTCCTGACCTGCCGTACATCGCGACCAGAATGGGCATTCGTATGGAGTGGAGCATTGCGGCCCGACCGCAATGGTCGGCATCACGTCGTCGGCCATGACCTCCAGAAACTCAAGCGCTCGCGCGCCCGCCTCCGGCAGATAGGCGTGCACCGAATCCGTGATGTCGACTTCGACGAGAATTCCGGCGTAATCTCCGACTCGCCGCAGTACAAATTGATTGTTCACTAGACCTACGAACACCCGGCCCACCGGAATTCTTGCGCGGTCAAGAACCAGTGCCTGAAACGCGGCATCCGGTAGATGCGTCTCCTTCGCCTGCGTCGAGGCCTTCACCTCAACGAGGTCGAACGTACTGCCGGATCGGCGTAGCACATCCACGATGACCGCGAGATCGCCCGCGCGAAACGCCGGTTGATACAACGTGGAGGGCGAATTCTTGGCGCGGCCCAAGACCCGCTTCGTCTCCGCGATCGCCGCCGGGATGCCCCGCTCCCGCGAAATCTCCACTCCCGGATGTAGTTCCTGCACCGCCTGGTCGAACGACCGACCCTGCAGGATCGCCGTACTTGGTTCGACCGACCTGGCCAGCGGCTGGTGGATCTCAAACCACAGGCGCTTGTGGCATTGAAGCCCAGACAAAAATCGCGATTTGGTGAGCCACGCCATTCCGCTAGTAGGCCATATCCATCGAGCACTTGAAACCGAGTCCGGCAGGGCGGCCTTCGCAGCCACAATTGATCATCTCGCCTCCTGCATTCGTTGAATCGTCTTCAGCTCATCGTAGTCGAAAACCGAAGCCGTTCCGCATCGAACCGCAACTCTGAACGCCGCGTGTCCCGCCGCCGCGAGCTTGTCCCGCAGAGACACACCACATTTCGATCAGCCGCAAACTGTTGCGACGTCCCGAGATATAAGTCCGGCCGATGCAGAGATACCAACCGATCGGCCGCCATTCGTAACCGCTCCTCGAGGTAAAACGATTTCGCCAAAGCCTCAGCGTCCACGAGAGAGGCCGTCGTCACGCCCATCACAACCGGCAGCCGATTCACCTGGGCAAACTGCTGCGCTTGATCGAGGACCGCCTCCGACAACAGTGTATGCGGCCACCGCTCCCCGGCGAATGCCGCCATACCATCGTAGAACGCCGGGTTCTCCCGCCGTTCAGGCGCCGTACTCCACCCGTCCATGACGAGCGCCGCGCATCCCCCCGGATGCTCCGCGCTTAGCAAGTCGGCAATATCGTGTGCCCGTTTGGGTTCGGCGCTGGCGGAATAGACGACGACCACCGCCGGGGAATAGGTCATCCCTTGGTCCCAGAGATCGACAAACGCGGGGTCAGTCGAAAAATAGGCGCGCGGGGCGTCTTTGATCGTTCCGCTTTTTACGAGGTGGTGGCATGGCTGATGCGCGCTCCAAAAGATGACGTTCTTTCCGTAACCACAACAGAGCCGAGCCGCCAGATCCAAGAGTAGCATCGTCTTACCCGTCGCCTGCAGACCCGCTATGCCCAGCAACTCGCCGGCCGCCAGGCCGCCCAGCGCGTGGTCAAGCCCCGACAGCCCACTGAAGAGAGGAGTTGTCGCATTGTCCCGAGTTGGTGCCGTGGTGGCGGCGGCCGTTGTATGTACTGGTCGGTAAACCGTCGGCAACACCAATGCCAAGGCACCTTTCAGTAGTGTTCGTTTCTTCATGTTGGCAGCTCTTGTCTAATTAAACCCAAACGCGACGCGATCAGAATCTCTCGCGGCGCAGAAGCGTGACGGGGATAGCCGCCCGCGCTGAGGTCCGGCATTCCGATGAGCGGCGTACACCTCGGCCACCGAAAAGCGCTTTTGTCCCGCAACATTGAGCGCCGCAATCGCGCCAACCCGGCGCTCGGGTGTCGCCGCGCATAGCCGATCGAGCAAGGCGACCGCCTCCGCGGCGTGCAGCTCTTGCAGTAACACATGCGCAAAACAACGCCCGGGCCGCACCAACGCCTCGTCGATGTCGCGAAGATTCGGCAAGTTGGTCGAGAAGATGATCTTCTTACCATGCGCCGACGCAATTCCATCCGCGATGTTCAAGAACCGATGCAGCGTCTGATTGCCCCCCGACCGCGGTTTGAGCAAGTGATCGGCGTCCTCAACTACAAACGCCTTGTGCGAGGCGGTTATGAACTCCAGGAACACCTCATCGCTCTCCAAGACCGCGCTGTCCCCGGTATAGAGCACCTCGGCGATGTCACCCGCGCGCTCGGAGATTGCGCCCAAGATCGCGCGAATCAGTCGCGTCTTGCCCGTTCCCGGCGACCCCTGTAGAACCAATACGGTCTCCGGTGCTTCGAGATATTGGTCAATGAAGGCCTTGAGGTCGCCAAGCGGAGGGTAGGCCTCATCCAACAGATTGGCGCTTGCCCGCTCCTCAGTACTCGCCCGGGCGATCTGCCCTTTGCCGTCCAAGAAACGCCAGTTGAGCGAGAAACTGATATCGCGGAATTCGCAGGGGCGGAACTCGGTAAGGATGCTTTCACGCGCCGCATCTCCGCGTTCGGCAGTGTCCGTCCACAACTGAACACTTAGCGAGCATTTTTCCGGTGAACCCGTTGCTTCAATGATGCCGAAGAGGTGGGCCGCGCGCACAATCAACGTGTGTGAATTCGAGCGCAGGGAGACCCAATCTTGGCGCAGTGCCAGTCGATCGATCAGGAAGCTGGGGTCCATCCGCAGGGTCATTTCCCCCAGACGAAACACACGGAATGTGCGGTCTCCCGTGGCGTGGGCACTTGCCAGGAGGCTTTTGAGCATCGCGTGCTCGTAACCATGCTCAGTCATTTGCACATGCGTGCTCAGATTCAGGTTTGCAGGGGGCGGAAAGGGTCGGGTGTCCATGTCGGGCAGTCTCCAATGAGGTAAATCTCTGTAGCTGCCACACTAAAACCGGACCGCGACATATCATGTCGCGGTCAACTCGTATTCTTTGCGAATGAACCGGAACGCCCCGATGTCAGATACTCTGTTACGCCAATGGGAACTCCTACGCGCCATCCCGCGCGCCCCCAAGAAGATCGACGTGGCCACCCTCATGACGAAGCTCGAAACCGCTGGATACAAAACGACAAAGCGCAGCATTCAACGCGACTTGAATCTGCTGTCCGGCGTCTTTCCCCTGGTCTGTGACGACCGATCGACGACCTACGGCTGGTCCTGGAGCGCTGATGCCCCCACGTTCGATCTCCCGGCCATGGACGGACCCACGGCTCTAACGGTCCGGCTCATCGAGCAATTCATCCCGACATTGCTCCCGCCCACGATTCGTGACCTCTTGGCGCCGCAGTTCGCGCGGGCGAGGGCGGTCTTGGGTGCAAACCCCGACAACACGCTTCGGCAATGGACTGACTGTGTCCGCGTGGTTCCGCGCGAAATGCCGATGTTGGCCCCTAAGGTCAACAACGGCGCCGTCCGCGTCGTCTACGACGCGCTACTGACCGGGCAACGGGTTGCCGTCGACTACCGATCACGTGCCAATGACGCCGACGAGGTGAAAACCTACGAAGTGAACCCCCTGGGCCTCGTCGCCCGGGGCAACCTACTCTACCTCGTCTGCACGCTTTGGGACTACAAAGACATCCGCCAACTCGCCCTCCATCGCGTGCTAACCGCCACCGCCACCGACAAGCCTGTGACTAAGCCAGACGGCTTTGATCTCGACCGCTACATTGAGAGCGGCGAATTCCAATACCCCATCGGCCCCATGATCCGGCTCAAGGCCAAATTTACGCGAGGCGCTGCTGCGCATCTCGTTGAGACCCCCTTGAGCGAAGACCAGATCATCGAGAACTTCGATGCCGATCATGTGCTCGTGACCGCCACGGTGCGCGATACCTCTCAGCTCGACTGGTGGCTGCTCGGATTTGGCTGCTCAGCGCGCGTATTCGAGCCAGCACTGCTTGCGGGTCGAATCGCCGAAGCCAACGGAACTGCAGTACCATAGAATCAGAGAAGAAATAACTACCAGCATCGCGATCCACAATTGGGCTTTCGCGTAATGTTGCACATAACATGGCAGTTATTACAGGAGGAATGCCGATGATAAATCGATATGGCTTCGCAGAGATGGAAGAAACCAATATCTTTATCGTTAGGAATGGCGAACGGTCGCTCGAAGCGTGGCGAGCCGGCGGTTTCATCGCGATTGGATGGTCGAAGGCCCGCGACTTGGACAAGGAAACAGATTGGTATGCATTTAAGGAAGTAATCCGCCAGGCATACGCGGCAGATTGGGGACCGGTAACTCCTCAATCGCTGGCCCTGCAGGCGAGTAGTGCTTTCCAGTTCATTCGAAAGATAGTAATCGGAGATTTAATCTTAGTGCCCGTGCCGGGGGCCTTTCTGGCGGCCAAAGTGCTGTCCCCTGCATACTATGACCACGACGCGACAGACGATGATGCGTGGAAGCATCGTGTCGAGTGGTTGACGACCGACCCGTGCCCGCGGGGCTATTGCGCCAACGCGTTGCAACGGCGTCTCAAAGTGCGTCAGACCTGCGTAAACGTAACGGATCTCAGAACCGAAATCATTGACGCACTCAATCGCACTCACCCGGTGTCATTCAGTGAAGTAGTGCTGGCGAAGGCCTACGAGCCCGTCGCGTCAGCGTTATTGAATGCAATAATTGATCAACAATTGGAGGATTTAGTCGCTCAATTGGCGCAGACGTCCGGGGCGAAAGCAGTGCGAGCAGCGAAAAACACAAAGGCACCTGGGGATGCTGATGTAGTAGCAACATATGAACTGGGAATTGGCAACGAAGAATCTACCATCAAAGTGGCTTACCAGGTAAAGCAGCACGACGGCGCGACGGGGATAACAGGCGTAATGCAACTTATCGAAAGAATGGAAGCGGATAGCGAGATAGTCCGAGGCTGTATTGTCACCACGGCCGAGCAGCTCGACGAGGCGGCCCAGAAACTCGCTGACGAAAACGACATCGTGGTCATTACAAAAAAAGGGCTGGTTGAATGGATTTTAATGTCGGGCCTTAAACTTTTACGACCCGCCTGACGCGTACGCTTGGCGGTGCAGACAAGCGCACCTCGAGGACGCAATTGCAACGGCGTCGGATCTTCGGGCTACTGGAGGGATCATGTCCATAACCAGCACGGAAGCACGGCAGATCGCCGCTTTCATTTCACCCATTTATAGGGATCATTTGAAGAAGTACAGTTTCGGGGTGCACTTGATTTTAGTGCAATAACTCCCGGTAGAAACACCGCCTATTTCCCGAGGATTTCCGAGCCTCCCGCTGTAAGGTATTGATTCTATGGGTCGTTCAGGTGCCTCCCAAAACATGGCTTTTCGAGCATCGCGAGCGCAAATTTAGGGCTCCAAAACTTGGATTTTTGGGCTCACCCAGGACGGCAGCAATTGCTCCAGGTAGAGCTCGATCGGGAAGCGGAAAATACCGCGCATGTTCAGGCCCTCGGTGCGGGTCGGGGCGCATCGCGCGATCAATTCCGGCGGTATCGCCCCGTTGCGGCGTCGCGCCCAGCGATCGAAGATCGCCTGCATTTTTGCCGTATTCCACGCCATGACGATATTGGCGAGCAGGCTCAACGCATCGGCGACCGCCTGCATTTCTTCCTCGCTCTTGGCCTGGTAGTTGGCGACGCGACCGGTATAAATAAGCCGCTTCAGCGCATTGGTCGCCTCGCCGCGATTGAGCACGCGTAGCAGCTCACGCCTGAATGCCGGTTTGAGGAAGTAGTCGGCCAAAAATATCGTCCGCAGCAAGCGACCAATCCCGACACCGATCTCATACAGCGGATCACCGCGCGCGGCGGAACCAAAGCGTGCCATGACGCTGACGGCGCTGGTGTGGCCACTGTGGACGGAGGCGATCAAATGAACCCACTGATCCCAGTACGTCGGCACTTGGTCAAAATCCAGGTTGGCCTCGCAAATCGACTTCAGAATCTCGGGTACCTCGCAGCCGCGCGGCAGAAACAAATGCCGATCTTTGAGCGCCTTTAATCTCGGACACATGTCAAAGCCTGTTCCGTGAGACACGGCCATCCCCAGGTCGGTGTACCCGTGGGTATCAACAGCAAGTTGGGTGATGTCGATGGCCTCTTGTCGCAGCACGCCCTCGATGGCGACGCCGACTTGCCGCTCGTTGAGCACGAAGGGTTGCGCATGGAAAATACCCCAGCCCGCCAGTACATGCGAATAAATCCCGACGGACGGCGTTTGCCGGCGCGGATCCAAGCGTGCTTGCCATACTCGTTGCCGGGTCTCCAGACTCATCATGTCCGAGGAGGCCAAATCGGAGCGACCCCAGGTCGTCGCGATCGAATGCCGACGCATGTAGGCGAGCACCGCGGCACTGGCCTCTGCCAGTCGTCGTTCGTCACCGGCCCAGCGCATGGCTTGCCGAACGGTGGCCGCCGAGAGTTGCGGAATCATGCGCGCCGTCTCGGCCGCCGACATCGAGGTACCGTGTGCCAAGATACCGGCATACACCATCAGCAGTTCTTTGTCGGACCGTGGTTCGCGACCGAGCATGATCCAGCTGAAGCGCACCTGGGCATCGACTTCCAGAAGCAAATCCGGCAATTGCGCCTCGCCGATCCGGTGATCGAGTGCGGCGCGCAACTTGACCAACTCCGGCTCCTCCTCCTCGGCCGCCAGGGGTGTCAGGTGCAACTCGTCATCGACCTTGAGGTCACCGGCCGCGACGGCCTTGGCGACGGCGGCAACGCCCGCCTGGGCACGTTCGATCAAGGGCTCAAGATACGACTCGGCGCGCTTCGGTAATGATAGGCGCCGATAGTAGGCGTTGCGTTCCTTTGCCCATCTCTCAGCCGGGATAAACAGCCGTTCGCGGCTGCGAAACGCCAAGCTGTGGTCGATCCACACGGTGCCGTTACGAAGTGCTCGGCGCAGCGCCAGCAAGGTGGCGACTTCGAAGGCGCGAAACGCTTGTTCGCGATCTGCGCCGGTCAGCAATGCCCGCCATACTCTGCCGAGATCGATCTCCGGGGTGGTGGGCAACTCCCTGGCACCCTGTTCATACAGGGGTTTGAGTACTTGCACGGCGGCCAACACCGGATGACCCGGTGTCGCCTCCCATGGCAAGACCATCAGGGCCGACAGCAGCGAACGCACAGGGCGAATCTCCAGCGTCAGGTGGTCACGCACCAGCTGCGCGCGAGTCGGCGGCTTACGCTGCTGATGTTCCGCTACCAGCGATCGTAGGCGATCGCGGACTTCAGTGTCCGCGACGGTGGTATCGCTCGCGAGCGCCGCCACCGAGGTCAGTAGTTCTCGATAAAGGTCAGCCCAGTGAATCAATACCCGATTGGCATCCGTGGTTGCGTGGCGCCACAGATCGGAGACCCGTCGGCGCACCATCAGCAGCAGGCGGTCGGTGCCTATCAGCAAGCAGTAGCGCAGAAAATAGGCACTCTCGATGGTTCGCAGGGGCTCTTTGATCCGCGCCCCAATCGAGGGCGGTCGGTTCGCCAGACGCCGCGCATAGCGCCGCAACAGGTCATCGGGTACATCGGCAAAGTGTCGGTGAATACCGAAGTCATACAGCGTTGCGATCCGTTCTAGCAGTTCCTCGATCTGGCGCGTCGAGTGTTTGGCCGGCGGTGCCCACAGCCAACTCTGCAGCGTCACTCCCGACTCGCGTGGGGTCACCAACGCTTTGCCCCAGCCTGCAAGCCGTTCATCATCGATCACGGCGTGGATGCTTTTGGCGAGCGCGACTTCGTATTGCTGCCGTGCCTTCACGATCGTCGAGCGAATGGATCGCTCATGCATGATGAGTAGCCGATGCTCGTATAGCCAGCGTCGGGCGAAGATCAGTAGTTGCTGCCGATCGCGGGTACGTGTCAGTTCCAGCCGTAGGGCGCCCGACAGTGCGCGTCGTTGCGCCTCGCTCAGCCAATGGAAACCCAGCACCTCACAGGCCAACTGCTGGTGTTCAAAGAGGGTACTTCCGCGCCCGTACATGGCCCGCAGCGAGGCCAAATCCGGTGCCGCCACGTTGAACTGCTCGCCGAGGTGGCGCCACAAGACGGGCGGCACGATGCGCACCGCATCGAGGACGCGGCCGCTCATCCTCAGAAAGCCGATCTGCAACGCCAACCCCAGCTTCAGGGTAGGTCGCCGCCGTTGCTCGATGACCTGCCGCTCGGTCGCCGTGAAGGTGAAGAAAGCCTCGATCTCGAAGGCCGTCAGCTCACGCGGGATCTGCCTCAAACCGAAAAATACGGCTTGCCAAGGGGTCATTGCACACTCCTGGGATGGGGCGCAATAGCTTCGCAGAAATCAGGAGTAGCAAGTGGTTGTTCTATTGGGAAAAATCCACGGCCGCCACTATAATTACCGAGAAATCCTACCGGGAGTTACTGCACGAAAATCAAGTGCACCCCAATTAATGTCCGGATACATGCCGTGAGAGCGTAGAGGAGTCTGAGGCTGGCATTAACAGATCGCGTTTCCCTTCCCACGTTGACGGGGACCCTGGACAGACATCGACTGTTATTTAAGCCGTCAATTGATAAGCGGAGGGAGACTCGGCAATCCGCTTTTCTGAAAGCAATGCAGTCGCGAGTAACTCTATGGCGGCGTCTAGTTGAGCAACGGTTGTAAATCGTCCGATACCAAGGCGAAGGGAGGCGAAGGCTTGGTCAGTGGTAAGTCCGATGGCCCTTAGAACCCCTGATGGCTCGTTGGAGCCAGAGTGACAGGCGGACCCTGTCGATAGCGCGATTGCAGGCTGCACGCGTTGAATTATCTCGCGAGCGTCCACCCCCAGGAGCTGCAGACTGATATTTCCCGGGTGTCTATTTATACGAGGACCATTGATGGTAGCCTCTGGCATTTTCCTGAGCGTGTTCGCTATAAACGCGTCTCTCATGCGCGCAACTTCTTCTCTCTCTCCTGCGCCATGCACGCTCAACAAGTCGCAAGCAGCACCGAACCCTACGCAGAGCGCGGTGGGCAACGTGCCCGGTCGTAGTCCGGACTGCTGCCCGCCCCCGAAGGCTAGTGGGACCATCCGATTAGTAATTCCTGGGGCAATATATAGTGCTCCAACGCCTTGCGGGCCATATGCTTTATGTGCAGAAATGCTTACAAGGTCGGCACCGGACTCCCCAAGCAGTGCGGGTATCGCAGTGAGTGCTTGGGCCCCGTCCGTATGTAGTAGGGCACCTCTCTCGTGACATTGGTCAGCGATCCACGAAATGTCTTGAATGGTTCCAACTTCACCGTTAACAGCGCCAACCGAAACGAGAAGAACATCGTCGTCGAGCATCGTGAGAAATGCGTCGCGATTCAAAGCGCCATCGGGCCCGACTGGAATAACGCCACATTGGATTCCCTCGTTTCTGAGTTCGAACGCCGGACCAAGAGCCGATGCGTGTTCAATGGCTGAGACGAGCAGCTTGTTGCGCCGCCGATCCGGAAATCGCATCAAACCAAGCAACGCTAAGTTATTCGCTTCGGTTGCACCGGATGTAAAGATGATATCTTCGGCGTCCACTCGGATGAGACCCGCGATTTGAGTTTTTGCTTGCTCAATTCCGGCGCGCGCGCGCCACCCGAAGGAGTGCTCCTCCGAATGTGGGTTACCTGTCCGGTGTTGCCACCACGGTAGCATAGCGTCGATAACGGCCGCGTCGACCGGTGTCGACGCGTGATAGTCGAGGTATATTGGGGCTAAAGCCGCAAAATCAGTTTGGGACAAGTGGGCGAGCTCCTGGAGGAATCGTCCAGTTGACTGTAAACCCCGCAGCCCTTATGGTGCAACTGGACGAAACGTCCAGTGGAGGCTTGCATGGGTCGGGGACCATTATTTGAGGCGGATTTTCGCCCCCAATTTTCTGGGCATGAAACCTTCCCAATTAGGTACGGATGGCTTAAGAAAGTTCGCGATGCCATCGCGCTGCGGGCCGGTGATCCTCTAAACAGGAATGTTTTTGTAGCCGACGAAGCGATAGCGAGCTTCGGCGTGGGAAAGAACATGGTTGCATCGATGCGTTATTGGGCGCTTGCGACTCACGTGATTGAGGAGAAGACCAAAGGCAATTCTAAGGGTCCTTACGCGGTGACGCCGCTCGGCCAAGCTTTGTTCGCGGATGAGGGGTGGGACCCCTACTTGGAGGAGCCGGCGTCGTTGTGGTGGCTACACTGGCAAATCGCTGCCAATCCGCGCCCCACGACAACCATTTATTTCGTGTTCAATCATTTGAACACGACAACGTTTTATCGCGAGCAATTAACTGCGGAAATCCGCAAATATTGCACCGAAATCGGATACAGAGACTTAGCTGACTTCACATTGAAGCGCGACACGGATTGCTTTGTTCGGACCTATGTATCGCGTGGCGGGGACTCGGAGGAAGAGGCGCTTGAATCGCAAATGTCGGAATTAGGGCTGCTTCAACCTATTGGGAAACGCGATGGCTTTTTACTGAGTAGAGGTCCGAAGCCTTCACTTCCTAACGAGGTATTTCTGTATGGGCTAGTGCAATTCGCTATTGGCCGGCCGAATTCGAGTTCGCTTAACGTCGAAACCCTAGCCCACGAACCGGGGTCCCCGGGCAGAGTTTTCCTGCTTGACGAGGAGAGTTTGTTGGAACGTCTCGCGGCAATCGAAGAATTGAGCGGCGGACAAGCGACATGGTCGGAGACCGCGGGATTGCGTCAGATCTTTTTCAAGGTGGACCCGAAGACTATAAATATGAAAGCCCTCTTAGCCGGCGCTTATCGGAAACGCCGTCGACTCGCTGCTTAGCACGACCTAAGGATGGAAGTCTTTCAATGTCTCTAAACGAACGTGTGCGGATTACGCCGAGATTTCAGCGCGCTATCCGAATAGATTCCGACCTCGGCAAGGTTGAGTCGTTGCTGGGATTTCAATGCACAACCACTTTCTCGCGAGTGGTCACTACCATTTGCGAGCAACTCGGCACGACGGGTCACGGCGCGTACACTATTACAGGACCATTCGGCAGCGGCAAATCTAGCTTGTTGGTGGCCTTTGCGAGCGCGTTAGGTCCACGAGGAAAAGCGCGCGAGCTTGCCCAAGCGGCATTGGGACCTTCAGTGACGCACGCTATTGCAAAGAATATGGCGCCCGGTCCGCGCGGCTGGCGAATCGTTCCAATGATTGGCGCCCGCTCAACGCCGGCGTCGTTAGTGGTAGACGCGCTCGAAACTGCCAAGCTCATTCGGACGAGGGAGGACAGGCGCAAATATCCAAGCGAAGGCGATGTATTCGATACTCTCAAGCGACTAGCGCACAACCCTAAACACGCCGGCTTAGTTCTAGTCATCGATGAGCTTGGAAAGACTTTAGAGTTTCTTGCGGCAACGGGTGGGGATCTGCAGTTTTTCCAAAACCTAGCAGAGTTGGCCTCCCGTTCCGGGGGCCGTCTAATCGTCATCGGAGTATTACACCAGGCCTTCGATGAGTATGCAGGGCGCGCCGGGCGTGCCGTGCGTGATGAGTGGGCGAAAGTGCAGGGGAGATATCTTGACATCCCCTTAAGTGTCACGGGTTCTGAGCAAACCGAGCTGCTCTCGAAAGCGATTATTTCGGACCGCGTTCCGCAACACCAAGCGGAGCTTGCTCAAACGGTGAGTGGGTTTCTGCGCAAAGGCCGGCCCGAGAGTTCCGCGGCGGGAGCAACGCATCTGCGCAAGTGCTGGCCCATTCATCCTGTGACGGCGTGTCTATTGGGCGCAATTGCGCGGCGCCGATTTGGCCAAAATCAGCGGAGCTTGTTTGGATTTTTAAATTCCTATGAGACGGCGGGATTCCAGGACTTCCTGAATAATGAAACTAGCGACACGCTCTATACTCCTGATCGGCTTTTCGACTATCTGCAGTCCAATTTGGAACCTTCAATTTTGGCCTCGCCTGACGGCCATCGGTGGGCGTTAGCCGCGGAATCGCTGGATAGAGTTGAGAAGCGTGCTCGAACAGAGCACCACGTATCGATAATCAAATCGATTGCCTTGCTAGACCTCTTTCGCGAGCGGGCTGGCCTATTCGGGTCGCTTGAGGTGCTAGACACCTTGTACCCGTCGCTTTCGCGCAAGCAACTCTCTTCTGTGTTAGCAGATCTCGTCTCGTGGTCGGTGGTGACATACCGCGCTCACTTATCTGGCTACAGCCTTTTCGCGGGAAGCGATTTCGATGTTCAGGCCGCCATCGACGACGCACTGACAAAGACGGGCGCGCGAAACCTCGTTGATATTCGGACTTTGGCGAATCTACGTCCAGTGGTTGCCAAACGTCACTATCATGAAACCGGAGCGCTGCGCTGGTTCGATATTGATGTCGTTACCCTCACAGATTTGCCGAGAACAATATCGGACTTCAAATCAGATGGAGCAATGGGAGTATTCTTGCTCGTAGTGGCCACGGAGGGAGAGAGCGCCAGCGACACCAAAGCTCGCGTGAAAGCCGCGGCCACGAGTGCGGGTCGTCATATCGTACTGGGTCAGTGTAAGACCGCTCCGCGGCTCCTGGAGCTCTCACAAGAACTTAGCGCACTAGAATACATTCGCAAGAACCGAGGCGAACTTGCGGGAGATGCAGTTGCACGACGTGAGGTCGAGGCGAAAACGGCTGCTGTCTTGGCTCACCTTGAGGGTGAGGTTCGCGCAGCGTTCGGAAATACCACGTGGTATTGCGCGACCGAGGAATACGATGTCCTGGGACTGGGAGGCCTGGCTCGTCTAGGGTCAGACTTGGCGGACGCCATTTATTCTCAGTCCCCGCGTATTCAGAACGAACTTCTGAATCGCACGAAGCCCTCAGCTAATGCAGTAGCCGCTCAAAAGGCCCTCCTAAAAGCGATGGTATTGCAGTCGAGCGCGAATCGACTTGGTATCGATGGATATCCGGCAGAGGGAGGTCTTTACGAAGCACTCCTAGGAAGGACCGGGCTTCATTTGGCGACAGGCGAAGTATATCGCTTTCGTGAGCCGGGCGTAAACGATTCCGCCCGTCTTAACGCGTTGTGGCGCATGACCGATAAACTGTTGGAGCGAGCCGTTCGAGAGCCGGTATCGGCTAAAGAAGTCTATCAGCAGTGGAAAGAGCCGCCCTTTGGGGTTCGGGAAGGACTGCAGCCGGTGCTTTTCTTAGCGTATTTGATGACTCGGTTGGATCGCTACACCGTCTATATTCAAAATCAAATGGAGGCGGATCTAACGGATCTATCCGTTGACTTGCTAGCACAGGACCCGGCGCATCTTACGCTGCGCGTTTTTGATCCAGACGCGCGAGAGCGTAAGCTGTTTTCTGCCATTAGAGACACCGTTGCTGAGTTACTCCCAGATACCACGGAGATCGACTTGGAGGACGTGGTGGGACTAGCACGCGGGCTCGTGGCAATCGTAAGAAATCAACCGGCATTCTCTGCACGCACCACTCGCCTTTCAAAACCCGCTTTGGCGGTGCGCGCCGCTATTCGCTCGGCGAACGATCCACACGTCTTGCTCCATGAAACGTTGCCCACCGCTTTAGAACGCGAAGTGGGCCGTGAGAACGCTTCCTTAAAGGAACTGTTGGCCGTCCTGCAAACGTCTCTGAATGAGATCGCGAACGTTTACGCCCAGACGCTCCGTCATTTCGCCTCCACCCTACTTCGGGAACTTGGCGTTCAACCGGATGCGGGTGGAATCGAGTTACTAGGACAACGGGCAGCGCGAATACATGGATTGACTGGTGATTTTCGTCTCGAAGCCTTGGTCTCTCGGTTGACTGCGTATTCGGGCTCATTGGCAGACATCGAAGGTATTGCGAGCCTGGCCGCAAATAAACCCCCAAGAGACTGGTCGGATAACGACGTCGATCGTGCTGAATTAGAAAGCGCAGACATGGCACAAAGATTCAATAGAGCGGAGGCGTTTGCGCGGGTGAAAGGTAGGCAAGACGGTAGACACTCGGTGGCATTTGTTGTCGGCCTCGATCGCACGCCAGAGCTTGCCTCCAGAGAGTTTGATATTAGCGAGATCGAACGGCTTGACGTATTAAAGCTGGCCCGCGAGATTCGAGCGCTCACGGACGCCGATGGAGTGAGCGAAGAAATCGTACTCGCTGCCATCGCACACGTCGGTAGCGATATACTGTCCGGTAATCAAGGAAAGCTACGACAAGTAGTAGCGATCGAGTCTTAAGCTACTTTGAGTTGATAGGAGACACATTGAAATGAGTGTAGTGGAACGGCATGTTCTCGGGATATCTGGCGGTAGAGACAGCGCGTCGCTTGCCGTGTTTATGCGGCAACACTATCCGCAGCTCGATCTAGAGTACTTTTTTACCGATACCGGCAAGGAACTGCCGGAAGTGTATGAATTCCTCGGTCGTTTGGAGGGCTTTTTAGGTAAGCCAATTAAGCGCCTCAATCCAGACCGCGATTTTGACTTCTGGCTGGCGCAATACAACAATTTCCTGCCGTCCCCGCAGACTCGATGGTGTACGCGCCAGCTCAAAATTCGACCTTTCGAAGAGTGGATTCGCCCTGATCTGAAGCAGGGAGTGAAGGTCACAAGCTATGTTGCCATTCGAAGCGACGAGAACCATCGCGAAGGGCATGCTTCAACGCACCCGAACCTCACGGTCAAGTTGCCGTTTCGTGAGCATGGCATAGATCTGCGGGGTGTTAAGGAATTGCTCGAAAGCTCGGGCGTCGGCTTACCAGCCTACTATCGATGGCGATCGCGCAGCGGCTGTACATTCTGTTTCTTTCAACAGAAGATAGAGTGGGTTCATCTCAAAGAAGAACATCCGGCGGCCTTCGAGGAAGCAAAAACATATGAAAAGGTTGCCCGCGAGAGCAATTCCCCGTTCACTTGGTCGCAAAGCGAATCGCTTGAGGAATTGGAGCGACCCGAGCGCGTCGCAGAAATCAGGGAAAGACATGCCGCGCGCCTGACAAGACTTCGCAAGACTCGCCGAAGTGATCCGTTAGGGCAAGCAATTGACGAAAGCGATGCGGAATATGGATCTACCTCCGCTGGCTGTCTTGCTTGCCACAAGTGAGTAGCAGCCCTTCGGACCCCGATTTGCTGTTTACCGAATTGATCAATTAGAGCCACCAACACCAAGATGCAGCCGCCTAACACGCCTTGGATAGCGTTCTTACGCAAATACGGTCCGGTCAAGACCAACGAAAATTCGTTCGACGAGCTAATAGAGCGCGCTCGTCGCAAGGCAGATGTTGACGCGATCAAGGTGCCGGCACCTCGTGTAGCGGAAGCGATTGCCGCACTCACCGACAAAGAGAAACCGTTTTCCGTAATTCTGACCGGTGACGCCGGCGACGGCAAAACTTATCACTGTCGGCAAATCTGGAATGAACTGGGAGGATCCGCGGAGGCATGGGACCGCGATGATGGTCCAATTCCTGGGGTTAAGGAATTACAAATTGGCTCGAGACACCTGTGGGTCGTACGCGACCTATCCGAGCTCGACGATATCAAGCGTCTGTTCTTTGCGGCGCTTTTTAAGGAACTCGGCAACCCGGTCCGCAAACGCCTGTTCTTGATCGCTGCGAATGTGGGCCAACTGCACGAAAGGTGGAAAGCGGCCGCAGCGGAGCTGCAGAGCCGATTTCCGAGCGGCCAAAGTGCGTGGAACGATATTGAAGCTCAGCTCTTCGGAAGACCGCCTTCGCCTCAACATGCGATTCATTTGTTTCATCTCGGTCGCGGCACGACAAACGAGACATTCAAAGATGTGGTAAACGCTGTTCTCGATCACCCGGTCTGGATCAAATGTCAGTCGTGCGAACTTAAAGAGGTAAACGGTAAAGCCTGCCCAATCTTAGAAAACAGACGTCGATTGCGTGATGGTGAGCCGGGGCAGCTGTTCAGAGATCGTTTGGGGGACTTAGTCCTTCTAAACGCTCAAAACCAGCGGCATTTCACCATCCGCCAAATACTAATGTTGGTATCCAATTTGCTTTTGGGTCATCCAAGTGCTCCGAAAGATCGTCTCCTACGCTGCGACGACATATCGCATATTCACGCCAACAACCTTCACTCGGTGGGTTCGGTATATGCAAATGCGTTGGGAGAGAATCTGCAAGGGCGCCCAAGAGAAGCTTTCTTGAAACTCAGTCGCCTCGGACTAGGATTTGAAACCAGCAATTTGATTGATCGGCTTCTGTCCCAAGGCCCGGAAGATCCATCGTTACTCAAGCGCTACGCAGAAGTTATCGGCACTGATACCGTTTATGGAGACACATTACAGTGGCGACAGACAAGACTGAACTATCTGGAGACGGGTGATTTCGCGTCTGCCACCGAATTCAATCAAGCTCTTCGTGCTCAGCGACAGCGGCTTTTCTTTACAACACCGAGTACGTTGGAGAGCGAACTCGGGATTTGGGAGTTAACCGTCTATCATCACGCGGGCGAGTTCCTGGACGTTGTGCGACGAGTAGCACGAAATGCATCCGTCGCGAAAACGATTCTGCGGCAACTGGTCAGGGGCCTAAACCGGGTATTCACGGGCCGACTCGTCAATGATGATGATCGCATTGTTTTAGCGACTTCTGGGCATGATTCCCAGTCGCGAACGTCGCTCTTATTTGAGGGCGAGGTAAGCGTGTGGGGCGACAATGGCGAGTCGGTGCAAATAGCGCCGGGAAGGCGCACCGCAATTAGCATCAAAGTAACGTGGCCATCAGAGAGTGCGGATCCCCCTGTGCAACTTGATTTATCTGCGCTGCGGTTCGAATTCTTAAGCCGAGTTGGGCACGGTGCACTCCCGTCGAGTTTCTCGCTAGAATGTCACGAGGATATTCTGGCATTTAAGGCGCGATTGTTGCGGGCATTTGACAGTCGCCGCCGCCGCATTGGCATTAAAAGACCGTTAAGGTTTCTCGAGGTAGCGGATGATGGCCGAGTTCGTTTTCGTGCGATAGACCTAGCATCCCCATGAGTACCTATTTTCCTCCGCAGCCAGGACAAGATGTCAAGATTTGGGCGGATGAGCAAATCTGGGGACACCGTCTGCATGACGAACAAACGCCATGGTTGACGATGCTTGAGTTCCTCACGATTCTCCTGCATCACAGGGATCATCCGTTACAGGGTTACAGCGAGCCAACCGACCGCCTAAGGTACCGCGCACAGCAGCAGCTTCGGCTGCGCCACGTGTTGTTTAATAGTCCGGAGATTGCCGACCTGGAGTCGCAGACTTCCCTTTCTTCGGCGGAAAAGTGGCGCCGCTGGCGATCCGAAATGGATGGACGAAAAGGCGTCAGCGAAGACAGCGTTGCACACTGGCAATACCTGGAGGACCGACTGGGCGACTTCGGTCAGTTGGCGGGAATAGTTGATTACCTGAGGCGAACAAGCGTTCCGGGATTAGCGTCCAAGCGGTGGACAACTCGGTTCACATATCCGTTTGGTCCTGTGGCTCTTTATGAGGACCTGAGGTGGGAACCTCAAGAAAACTCCTTCGGACCAGACCGCCTTTTCTTCGCGAGAACCGGCGAACTTCTATATCTCATGCTATGTCGGTCCAAACAGGGAGCAGCGCTAGGCCAGCGTTTAGTGACCACTCTGCTTGCCGATGGCAATCCAAGCGCCGGCTTGATAGCGGTGCTGCAAGGAGAAACTGAGAGTGGCCCCCAGAAGCTTCGCGAGGGGGGCGTGCTTCCATATCGGCATTTACCAGTCTTTGACAGGCTGGCAGAGGACTGGATGGGGTTGCTGGATCGGGAGCTACCCGCTCTAGATGTTCTGCCGCATCTTGTCACTATTACAACACTGCATTTGTTGAGATACTTCCTTGAGCAGGCGGCGACAGAAATCGGCGAAGAGAGACCTCTGTTCGTTTTGGAGTTGAATGTCTCTCGGCGCAGCCCCATGCGCGAGGCCTCCACAACGGCCTACGACAGGAATCAAAACTTGCCGTGGCGTGCTGTTGAGCATCTGTTGTCGCAGATCAAAGAAACTGACGCGTGGCGTGCAGCGGTCGAGCACGATGGAGCGCTCGAAGAGTTAATAGACATACTGAGAGGTCATTTTCTTTGGCCGTCGCAAAAGCGGGAAGCGACCATCGCCAGTCAAACAACTCCTGACAGTCTGATTGGCATGCTTTTAGACGATGCAAAGGAGCGGCATCGCGGCCATGTTGGCAACATTCACGGCCTTTGGTCCCGCGAAATCGGCCTCGCTTCGCGACGGGGTAGCCGACAATACCGTTACGCCCCTACTGATCGATTCCTTAAAACGCTAGTACTCACCAGAGTGCCGGAACGCATCGAACTGAAATCGTTGCTTGAGGATTGGTACGAGCGCTTTGGCATTGTAATCACGGGTCAAGCGCAACAGACACAAGACCTGCTTGAGGGGGTAACTGACGCTGCCGCATATGAGAATAACGTGCGCTACCTTGAAGAGCGGCTGATAAGTCTTGGTCTCGCGGAGCGCCTGTCAGACCAATGCGCCTATGTTCGACACGGCGTCAAGGACGACGTATGACGGCTCTCGCGCTAATAGGGGCGGTCGGTGCCGCATGGCTTAAGCGAGAACTGCGCTCTTTAGAAGGCCTCGCCAAAGGGGATTCCGCGCGATTTTTGCTGGATCTCTTGGAGCCGCAACAGATTGCGGCAATTGTTCGAGCATGTGCCGCCAATCAGGAACTGGCTTCTGCGCTCGACATAAAAATCCCACGTACATTGGCGTTTGATGAACAGATACCGGACGCTCTTCTCACGGACGCAAGTACGGTTTGGTTCAGGAATCGACCTCCTGCGGAAGGTAAATCGGCCCTCTTGCTAGCGAGCGCGCAGGACGACAGACGGGAATCGCTTGCGGAGCTTACCTGTTTGGGCGCTGTCGATTTGATGAGGGCGGTGGACCTTTGGGTCGTTGAGGCAACCTCACACCTGGATGTCACAGATACAACGCGGTTTCTACTAACGGCGGCGTTGACAGGCCTCACCGAGGCACGAAGTGGAAATGCGACCCTCAGTCGGTTTGCAAGTTTCGTCTCGGAAGTCGCACTATTGCTTGATAACGGATTGGTGCCTGTTGATGCCCTTGGTCGCGCCCTGCCGTTGCTTCGTTTGCCAAAAGATACCAGCGCATTCGCGACTCTCAAGGAACGTGAACGACTCTGGAAAAATTCTTGGAGACGGCGATGGGAACAGCTCTACGTAGAGCGCGCTTCATTGCTGGTCAAATTGCAGAAAAGCCGGCAAGTAATTGAACGAGCGGATTTGGAAGCTCAGTTCGAGCGTGTAAAAGATGAAATACCGCTTGAACACCACGATACAGTCAAGCGCTTTATTGACGCGCCACCGCAATGGTGCGAGGAGGCCGATGCGTTTTCTCGTATCGAATGGGATATCGAGCACGCTAGTCAGATTTTTACCGGCCTAAAGACCGTTAGTAGAACACACATTGCAGCCAAGACGCGCCGGCACTTTGAGGACCGAGATCCACAGCGTCTGACTGAGGAAGATGCGGGCTACCTAGCAGCGCTCGAAGGTAAGCGCGTGCTCAAAGACCCAGGTCCGGAGGACCGCTCATTTTTTGAGCGGCATGCCCATTTCTTGGGGGAAGATGCGGGATTAAAGACCACGTGGGATCGATTTATTTATGGCACTTCCGTAGCGTGCACCGATTTGCTAGTGGGGTTAATCGACGCCGTCGAGCGCCTCTACGGCCGCAATGCCAATCATTGGAAAAGTGACAAACGCGTCGAATTGCGCATTGATCTAAATGGAAGAAAGCCGTTTCGCGATATAAATGAGGACGCCGCGCGACTGTTTCTTTGCCGGTACAGCGGATTAGCTAGTCTTGCGGGTGCTAATTTTAAGGTCACATGGTCTCACTTCAGTGATTACGATGCGTTTCTCGAAGAAGAGTCCGAGCGGGGAAATGCACCAACTCGTTCTGACTCACGGAAAGCAAATACGATTCGTCTCGAGCTGAGTTTGGTTAGCACCGATCATGCGGTAGCCGACGCTGTTCAAATCCTTTGGAGCGCCCGGCCCGACGCTATATCTCGGCAGCTGCCAGACGATTTACGGCGCCTTGCTTCTCGACCGTTTCTTCGATTGTCTGTTCATCCAAACAGGATTAGTAGTAAGGGTGATCTGCAGAGGGTGGCGCTGAACGAGCGAGCCACGCTTGAGCCGGTATTCGGGAAGGACGCTGGTGCACTCGTGCCGGCGCGAGACGGCGAAGCGCCGGATGTGGCGAAGGAGTGGGTTTCCGCGATCGAAGGCGGGGTGGCACGTGGCGGGCTCTCACGGGAACAGGGATCAAGGCTTAAAGACGCCTGGGATCGCTTTGCTACAGAATATCGAGTCGCCTTGCAGGATTATGTGGCGGGGCAGATTGCTAGTGACCATGCTGTCTCACAGGCAAACGCGTATGGCGATCTTCTTCGGGAATTGACTCCGCTTCTTTCGCGCGATCGGTTGCGACAGTCCCTCTTAGAGCCGTTGTTGATGTTGGGTATTGTGCCAATCGTTGGCGACTTTCCTGCAGCTATAGTGGCACCGTGGCATCCGCTGCGGTTGGTTAGCACGGCAACAAAACTTCGCCGAGTTGCCCGGTTCATCAATCATGTGCTCAGTGCGGACTCTTTGGAATTTGGCGACACCGGGATGTTCTTCAAAGAGTTTCGTGAATACTTGGCTCATCCGCATGCACCGGAACTTTGTGTAATGGCGGCGTCTGGCCGGCCCACGGTATTAGTGGTCGTCAGCACTCTCGATGATTACTCCCTTGCGGAATCGCCCCTCGGCGCGCCGAACCAATGGCGGAGCCAGTCGGACCCTCAAGCTTCGGCAAAGCATCTGTTGGACACTGTCGATCGCTATCTTGAGCTACAGCCGCATGAAATCGCCAATCTTAGCGTGGCGTTGTTTAACTGTGATTCCGCGGGGTTACCCACTGCAGTTGTCCAGGGTTTAGCGGAGCGTCAAGAGGAAGACGTACATTGTAACGTGATATTACGGCACACCGATGTCGGTTCGCTACGTCGTGTTTACACTGATTTAATTGAGCGCGCGGACGCGGATCCAGATGCAGTCATCGCTAGCGAGTCATCCCGCAACTTCATGGCGAACTTACGGGTGGGAATACAATTGGAACCTCCGACGCAGCTCGACCCCAATGGCGCGCGCTCCGTCGATATCGCCTTTCTAGATGACGTAATTGCTCGCCGTGCGCAGTTTGATGTTGCTTTACTGCCAGAATCTATGGCGACGGTCGCGTACGACGGTTTCAGGCCCTCACAGTGGTCCTATCGGTTGCCTGTAGGAGTCGAGGAGACCACGGCGCAGCAGTACCTAGCATGTCCAGAGCAGACCTCCGCAGGCCGCGAATACCTACGTTGCTTAAGTGCAATAGTTAGGCCGCCTGTCGCCGTGGGCGACATGTCTTACTCCATCCCGGTCCGCCGCCTTCAATTCTCTGAAGAGCATACGCGACGCCTTTTGACCGATGCTCACAATCTTGCAGACTGGGTCGTCAACTATGACGATGTCTTGGATCCCCGCCAGCTCAAGAACCAGGACATTCAGATCATTCGTTTTCGACGGGATAGTACATCCGGACGGAATCTGATCATCTCGAGTACTGCGCCGACGGGTCTGTTAAAGATTCTCGTGCAGCGCCGACTGTCGGAGCTCAGTACGGGACTTTCTGAGACCGAGCTGCATACACTGGCCGGCCGCTTCATAGAAGAAGCTACGGAGATTTCTGGGGAGATCGTGATTCGTGCGGCGAAGCGCGGCACGTTTGCCGGAGAACTCATCGGGATTGTACTTAGTCGTCGCTTAGTCTTTGAGGAATTAGGAGAAGCAACGCCGCAGTCGTGGTTTTTCCTGGATGACTACGCAACGTGGCTTGGACGAAAAGAAGGGCAAATTGCGGATCTATTGTCTCTGAGCCCATCAGATCGGAATGGCCAACCCACGGTCGTTGTTCGGGCTACCGAAGCGAAATATGTGACATACACGGCTCTATCAGAGTCTCGAAAGAAATCGCGAGGCCAGATCGAAGAGACAGTGGGCCGATTGCGCAGCGCGTTGTTTGAAGATCCGGGGCGGCTTGATAGAGATATATGGTTGAGTCGGCTTGCCGAACTTCTAAGCGATGGATTGATCCGGTCGCCTAACGCCGCGAAGTGGGCTTCACTGCCGGGAATGCTGCGGGCGGGAAAGGTCGACCTCGACGTTCGAGGCTATTCCCATATCTTCGTGTCTGGGCCATCCGACGGGCCGAGCGTTTCCGATCAACAGTTGCTATCACCAAGCGCTGGAGTCGGTGCGCTGCAAGAAGTATTTGGCCCACTTCAGGTTCGCGAGCTTGTGTTGCAATACGCGAAAAGCCGCCCTTTGCGAGAAGTGCGGGAGACCTTGGGAAGCGACCATCCATGGACCACGTTGTCCTTTGAGACTTTGGCACCTAGGCCAACTTGGCACGTGGACGACGCGGATCGAACAGAGCAGTCTAAAGGAGAAGAGTCGGACCCTGCGGACGCGCCGAAAAGTGTACGCGCGAATCGGTTGGAGAAGGGGGATGGATCTCCCGATTCCTCTATCGGCCCGGAACCGGTTGATAAGCCGAGCAAGACTGACGATTCGCGATCGGTGGACGGCGCGCCTCCGACATTGCCGCAGACTTCGACGATTCAGGCGTTGATCCTCGCGCGGGGCCAGCCCATTCAGGCGGCCGCGAGCGATCCATGGCTTTCAGAGATAGTTGGGAAGCTTCGCCGCGCTCTGTCGACATACGACTTACAAAGTACAATCGTCGGGAGCCGACTAACACCGAACACGGCTCTTGTTCGGCTTCAGGGCTCCGATCGGCTTACCGTAAAGGATATTGAACAGCGCCGTTCGCAGTTACTGACCACGCATGGTCTCGCGGTGGTCTTCACAGCCGCTCGTCCCGGCGAAGTCGTTGTCAGCATTGCGCGGCCGCAGCGCGAAGTTGTTTCTCTCTGGAACGTATGGTTCGCCAACACCCCTGAAGAACCAACAGCGCGAGCGAACCTTTCGCTGCTGATCGGACTCAAGGAAATTGACGGTGAGGCTATCTATCTGAACCTTACGCAGCCCGCCTCCGGTGGAATCGAGCATGCGCCCCACACGTTGATAGCGGGCACGACCGGCAGTGGCAAGTCCGTTCTGATCCAAAACTTGTTACTTGATCTATCCATCAAAAATGATCCGGGGGTTGTTCGAGTAACCATAGTGGACCCCAAAATGGGAGTCGACTATTTCCCTCTTGAGCACTTACCCCATCTCACCGAACCCGTCGTTACATCCCAGGACAGAGCGCTGCAGGTCTTGCAGGGATTGGTGGACGAAATGGAGCGTCGCTATCGGTTGTTTGGTGGCCCCCGCGTTAATAAACTTTCGTCCTATAACGATCGCGTTCCACCGGGGGACCGTCTACCCTGGATAATTGTGGTGCATGACGAGTTCGCAGACTGGATGCAGACCGAGGATTATCGGGATCACGTGGTGGCGATAGTAAATCGGCTTTCCGTCAAAGCTCGCGCGGCAGGCATTCATCTTATTTTCGCAGCACAACGTCCTGATGTAAGCGTGATGCCGATGCAGCTTCGCGACAATCTCGGAAACCGCTTGATCTTGCGGGTCGAGGGAGAGGGTACTTCCGAGTTCGCATTGGGTGAAAAAGGTGCCGAACGTCTGCTTGGCCGCGGTCACATTGCGATCCGTCTTCAGGGCGAAGAGCCTCAGCTCGCGCAAGTGCCATGGATGTCTCCCGAGGACGCCGAACAAGTCGTTGCATCCCTTGGAAAGTCGTAGCCGAGGAGGGCAGGAGCCAATTGGTTCACACCTATATCCCTGGTCCCGTCCGTTCCTGCTATGGACCCACTGTCAACACTCAAGATGCATCCGGTCGGCGCCGAGGCCTAGTTGGCATTCGGCGGCCACCGTGCTCCCGCATGGTGACGAAATCACGCTTGTTGTCCGGACCATAGCTAACGTGGATCGGACGAGTAGAGCCGTAGATGTATAGTCGATCGAATGGAAGATGTAGCGCTATCCAATCGGCAACGCTAGCCATGTCTTCATCTTCGACGATGAAGTCGACCGCGGCACCACCGCGGCTGCAAATAAGGTTCCCTGTCCGCGTGCGTTCAAGCGCCGCATGCTGATCAAGTACAGGTGCGACGTCTTTCACAATAGACTTGGCTAACGCACGGGAACAAAACCCGTAGGTGAGCTTGATTGAGCCAAAATAGTCGACGACCGGATCGAGGATGTGTCTTGTAAGATCCGCAAGGGCATTGAAGCTCTCAGGCGTTTGCGGAATGTTGTCTACTTTGATTTTGCTCCACGTGTCACCACATTCGATCAGCTGCCGAAATGTAAAATGCACCCCACATTTATCGTCCAGCGCAGGACTATCCACCGCACGCGACAGGGAGAAGCCGTCAATGGTCCAGCGCGCTTGTTTCAGATCCTTCGTAAAAGACTTGGCGGCGGGTCCGTAGCCGGAAAGATCAAATAGCTGCAGGTCTTCGAGCTGTTTTTCGAACGCAATCTGTTCAGCGAAATAGGGAAATTCTTCGTTGACGTAACGGGACTTGAAGTACAGGAGTGGCGGAGAGAATTCCTCGCCATAGCTAAAAACGTCTGCCTGCTGGTCGCGTAGTCGAACCTTGATGCGCTCGATCATGATCGGCAACGGGCTGCCCATAAAGTCATGGAAGCGCATCAACGTTACTTTGCCAGACTGAATATGCAGTTTTACAAGATCTACGTTACTGATATCACCGAAAAGCGCAGTGGCGCAGCCCAAATACACACGGAGAATTGCCGGGAGCCGAGTGACAAGGGACGTGTGCAACTGCAATGAGTGCTCGGGTTCGAGCCATCCGAGCCCCATAGCGGCCGCGTCGACGCAAGCGGCTTGTAGCTGTGGAACGTCGCTAATTGAGAACAATAAGGCGCGAGCGAGTTCTTCAGCGCGTATCAGGGATCCAAAGAAGGCCTTGATATCGCGTCGTAGTCGTTCATCAAAGTGGCGAAATTGTCGTCGCTTGGAAAACATGCGCAGTGCCAACATTACCTTTACATCATCGCTGCGCGCCTTCGCGGACCGCTCCAACTCCTCCCCATCATGGCGATTAAGCGTTCCACGGCGGGCGCGGGATAGTGAGCCGAACTTAGCGACTAGTTCAGAGACATTCTCGATTTCGTCTTCCTCTGGCGGGCGGCCTAATTCTGTGTAGTGAGCCCAGAGTCTCTCGGCCAAAATCGCTAGGGCCGGATCTTCAACGATTGAAGGACGCGAGTCCGTCCTCGGCGCGGCAACTGTCTTCGGCCGTCTCCATTCCAGCGATCGGGCACGGCTAACCCGCTCAGAGTTGCTTGACCTTGCCAGCAAGAAGCGCTGGTATTCGGAGCTGTCTTTAAAAACATAAAATATTCCTTGGCCGACTGGCACAGCTTCCTCGTCAAGGACCGATTCGATAAATTGTCGTAGTTCGTCTTGTGAATAATATTTCTGAAATGTATTGCGGCTCGAGATAACGCCATCGCGATAAACTCGTGTGGCTTGCGAAGCATTGTGACTGAGCATCGCAGAAATGACGATGACATGACGGGCAAGAGAAAACGCCCGCTGCACGGCCGCTACGCGCTCGTCGAAATCCTCAATGACATTAATAACGAAGCCCAAGTTGACTACGTCCGCCTCAATCAGTGGTTCGTTCGAGCGAAAGAATGGATCCCAGCCTGCCGCGACGAACCCCAACGCGGTCAGCCCTTCAAGATCGCTTCCTCGTCCAGATCCATAGTCAAAAAGAGTCTTTTCAGGAGTAAGTAGCCCGTGTCGTATTAAGCTCTGCACGGGCGCCGACAGAGACGTTCTGGACAAAGCGGTCCGATGTCGCTCAATGGCAATGATCTCGTCATGCGGTTCCGCTGACCGCTCTCCTCCCTGATGGTTGCCGATCGGAACAAGGTCGTACCCGTTTAGCTCGTAGCCCTTGGATTGAATCAATTCGAGCCAGGTGCTGCGATATCCAATCTGAGTAGGGTTGTCGAATAGACCGAGCGCTTCCGCTGCTCGGGTGAGTTCGGCAAATCGTTCGTAATCAGGGTGATCGGTAGCGATCAGTAGTTCTTTGCGATGAAGAATGGGTGGGTTTAGCGACTGGGAGTAATCGCGAAATCGGAGGCTCTGGGACGCTGTCATTTTCAGAAGACGATTTCAGTGGAAGGGCGCTTCCCGGGCCGTACTGAAATCCTCTCCTGAGAATTGAGTGTCAGAAGAGGGCTTCAGTAGCTGATAGGGACTGGCAATGTCCGAATCCTCA
>Ga0224557_1000054_pt1 | contig 124495 bp, 122 predicted proteins | sample 714S31014metaG_FD_180677 | JGI IMG/M metagenome (GOLD analysis project Ga0224557, IMG submission 180677) | Peat soil microbial communities from Stordalen Mire, Sweden - 717 S3 10-14 | ecosystem: Environmental > Terrestrial > Soil > Wetlands > Peat | place: Sweden: Norrbotten County, Stordalen...
GGGGCGGGTGGAAGCGCACCCCGTCAAGAGGATGGCAACCACTGCTACCAGGGAAAGATTGGCGCAATGAAATCTGTCAAAGTTCAACTTGGTTCGCTGCATATGGCTTCTCTCCATTTCTAAATTCCGCGATCTATCAAAACATAACGAAACTGTCGCTTACCGATGCCCGCCGCCGCCGCCCTCATGAGACTCTCCGCCTCCTCCTCCGTGAGACTCTCCGCCTCCCCCGCCGTGAGACTCTCCACCACCGCCCCCATGGAATCCTCCGCCTCCACCCAGGCTGGCGCCACCGCGTGAGGAAAAGCTTCTTTCCTGTCCGCCATGTTCATAGCCGCTAAAGGCACCGGAGTGGACGCCGCTCTGACCGTGGGGTTCAGCATACCCTCGGGCGGCCCGGGAATCTCCGTTGAAGGGCTGGGCGCCCCTGTCCGAGCGGCTGTAAGCAGCAGCGCCGCCACGAGATCCCCCGCCACGCACGATTTCTGCAACGCCGCGCTGGCCTCCTCCTCGATAGTAAGTGTTTCGGTTGTAAAACGTGTTGCTCCGCGAATAGTACCGGCCGTGGCCATAAGTCGCGTAACGGTGATGCCAGTCGAATCCCCAATTCCCCCAGCCCCAACCAAAACCTCCCCACCAGCCGATTCCGAAGCCGACTCCGAACGAGAGGTAGGGGCCGTCATACCAAATCCCGGGATACGGGTACCAATAGGGCCACGGGTCGATTGAGGGTCCGTAAACCACCCAAGGGTCGTAGGCCGGAACGTAAACGATTTCGGGGCTGGCAGGCGCAACGCTGATCGATGAGCCTTCCGTCGTCACCACTTGCTGCGGCGTGCTCTTCAGGTTGCCGGCTTGTTCTGCTTTTTGGCGCATTACCTGAATGGCATCCATCACATCCTGTTGTTGGTTGTAGTACGCGTCGCCTAGAGATGACGTCCAGGAGAGGTTCTTGTCCATATTTCCAAGGACGGATGGGAACGCCGCGAGCGCCTTGACACTCGGGTCCCAGGGTTGTTTGTCCACAGCTTGGCCCAATGCCTCCCCCTTCAGATCAGGATTTGCTTGTACCCATCGATTGGCCTCGACGACTTGCTCGGGGAACGTGGACGCCGCCAGGACCTGCGCCACCAGCGAATCCGGATACAGTGCAATCGGGGCTACCACCCGCTGCAACTGCTCGGGAGTCTGTTGCGCGTGTGGTGGCGCCTGCGCCCCCTGTGCCGGGGATTGTGGGATTTGGTCGGCCCACAGGTTCTGAGGCCAAGTGGCGAACAACAGAGCCAACAACAGCAGGAAAGCCAAATTCCGCTTGTCTATTCGAGCCCTTGTGAACCCTGCGGCACGTCCGAAAATATTCATATTCTTGAACCTCCTCTGCCTCTTCATCGCTTGAAGCCTCCGATATTCGTCCTGCTTCATTCGAGCGAGAATGGCGAATCGGGGGATTCTGCGCTATGGGGTAAACACCGTAGTAAGCATAAGAAGGATGGCTAGAAATCGAGATTGTCGAACGTGAAGGCACGTGGCGACAAATGGAGGTGGGGCGACTTGTGGACGAAACACATGTTGCCCGGCTGGGGTCCCCAAGGAATTTCTTGGTACGAGGTAGTGGCTAGGTATAACATTTCTCTCAGCCACATGTTCGGATTCAAAACCAGACGCCGTGATCGCCTCCGCTCCCAGCCATTCCCCGGGTCATCGCTGGAGATCCTCCGACGCAATGTCCCCTATTACGGACGTCTCTCTGCGGCGGAGCAACAGGACTTGCAGGGAACCATCCAGGTTTTTGTCGCCGAAAAGAACTTCGAGGGTTGCGGCGGTCTGGAGATGACCGATGAAATCAAAATCACCATTGCCGCCTATGCCTGCATTCTCTTGTTGCATCTCCAGCACGATTACTATCCCCGCCTGCAATCGGTTTTGGTTTATCCCGATGCGTATCCGGTCCTAGGGGTACGAAGACTGGTAGGGAACATCGTTGTGGAAGGCAATGAACTGCGGGCGGGCGAATCCTGGCGAACCGGCGTGGTGGTCATTTCCTGGAATCATGTCCTCCATCGACCAACGGATCCCGGCGGCAGTGGAAACGTCGCACTTCATGAGTTCGCCCATCAACTTGACCAGGAAAAAGGGGGTGCGGATGGCGCACCGGTTCTGCCGAACTCATCAATGTATAGAGCGTGGGCGCGGATTCTCGGTCGGGAATACCAGGCGTTGTCAGAGGCAGCCGATGCCGATCGTCCGACACTCCTCGACAAGTACGGGGCAACCAATCCCGCCGAGTTTTTCGCCGTGGTGACCGAACACTTCTTTGAACACCCGGTACAGCTTAAGGAACAACATCCTGAACTTTACGAGGAGTTGAAGTTATACTACCGCCAAGATCCTGCGGAAGCGAGCGACCTCAACTCCTAAGCTCAGTGATGCGCTTGTCCTTGCGAATGTATGCGAAAAAAAACCTGCGGGTCGCGGCCACACCACATTGTCCGTCCTTGCGAACCGCCAGAACAGCGACCATGGTCTTCGCTGTTTCGGGTTTGCGGCGGATCATAAAACGGATAACTCCTTCACAGGCGTCCTGAGCACTGGCTCCGCGCCGCATGGCTTCAACCACTCGACTGGTCACGCTAAAGCGCAGGATTTCTTCGCCGCGACCGGTCGCAACCGCCGCGCCGGCCTGATCGTCCGCATAGAGCCCGGCGCCGATGATGGGTGAATCACCCACCCGACCTGGCAACTTCCACGGCAGCCCGCTGGTTGAGCAGGCGACAATGGCATGCCCCTTGTGCCAACCGATCACGCCAATCGTATCGTGCCCACTGCCCGAGGCATCTGGCGAAGCCTGATTCCGTTTCCATTCACGCCAAAGCCGTATTGATTCCTTGGTCAACAGTCGTTGTGGTCGGAGCCCTTGCTCGCGAGCAAAGCCTTCGGCACCTTTGCCTACCAGAAGGACATGCGGGGTTTTCTCCATCACCTTTCGAGCCACTGAGACGGCTGGCAGAAAACCTCGCAGGGCTGCAACACCTCCGGCTCGGAGTTGGCTGCCCTCCATCCACGCAGCATCCAATTCAACTTGGCCAGAACTGTTTGGTAAACCGCCGCGGCCGACCGAATGAACCCGCCGATTCATCTCTACGGCGATAACCCCCTGTTCGACGGAATCCATCAGGAGTTGCTCAGCTGAAAGGGGCTGGCGATTTGGCTGATTACCCCCTGGTCGAGGTTGATGGCTTGCCCAATGACGCCCTGCTTTGTTGACAGCAATCCGTCCAAACCACCACGTAGCAGCGAAAAGCGTTTGCATTGTCATCCATCTTACTGCTTCATTGGTGAACGTGTATAGAGGGTATACGCCGTCAGAAACTGGGCGCAGAATCGAACGCGCATGAATAAGAGAATCCAGATCTCTTGGGATACGGGTGAAGTGTTCGGCGCACTGAACGACACATCAACCGCCAGGGAATTATTCAAGGCTCTCCCCTGTTCATCGACCGCGAATACTTGGGGCGATGAAGTCTATTTTAGCGTGCCCGTGCGCACCGGATTAGAACCTGACGGCCGGCAGGTTGTCATGCCGGGCACCATTTGCTTCTGGGTCGAGGGTCACTCGCTCGCCATCCCGTTCGGCCCGACTCCAGTTTCACAAGGAAACGAATGCCGCTTGGTGACCAAGGTAAATCTGTTGGGTAAACTCGAAGGAGACCCTCGGATACTGAAATCCATTCGGGATGGGGATGACATTCGGGTCGAGATGGTGGTATAATCGGGGAAGGCGAAAGCCCAGCAAGAAGAACTGACTGGTCCATCCAAACACAACAGGAGAAAACACCATGGCCGCTAAACGGAAACCCAATGCCGCATTCATGAAGCCTGTCCAACCCAACGAGAAGCTTGCCGCGGTGGTCGGCTCGAAACCGTTGCCCCGCACAGAACTGACCAAGAAACTCTGGCAATACATCAAGAAGCATGGGCTGCAGGACAAAAAGGTGAAGACCCAGATCAATGCGGATGCGGCGCTACTAGCCGTGTTCGGCGGCAAGAAGCAGGTGAGCATGTTCGAGATGACCAAACTGGTCTCCCAGAACGTCAAGTAAGCCCACTGCTGTTCAGGATTAGCAGAAGAGGCAGCCTCGTTGTGGGGTTGCCTCATTTGCTCTTCTCTCGGCGAAGATTATTTCCCGCAGCAGCAGTCAATAAGGATCTATGCGCTTGGCTGTTCAGGTGTGTACCCTGAACAGACGCATCAGTTCCTGCGTTCCTTTCGCTACAGATTGTCGCGATGATTCTTTGTGCTTTCCTCACGTTTTCAGTAAGGGTTTAATCAGAAATGGGCGAAAAAGTGCAATCGGGATGTGGTAGCACCGTTGCTCTGTTGTGCGCGTTTAGCTCAAAACCAAAATGGGGAGACCACGTGGCTCACCGTTGACGCCGCCCGTGATGTCAGCCAGCATTCGCCTCCAAGGCGGGGGATGTTCCTCGCCCCGATGCTCCCCGAGGAAATTCAGCAAGAACGGGTATTTTGATAACCCAGGGTCCACCAGCGATTTACCGACACGTTGTTCAAACTCTTCGCAGCAGGTGACAATGTCGATGTGGGAAGCATTGAATGTTTCGCCTTCGGCGTCAACCCAGGCGTTCTTGTGGTGGTAGGGACACCGCTCCCCCGCTCTAACAAAAGACGACTTTTTTTTGAGGCTTCAAGCCAAAATCATTACTGTCAATACAACGAACCGTGGTTTTTGCATACAGATCGTTGAGAGCTTGGTAATTGCTACCGATTCACAGCCTTCATCGCTTCAGCAGGATACCGGTCCCCTGCTGTCATGCCCAACGGCAGTTTCTCATCGATCTCCTTGCGTTCCGCTGGCGACAACTCGACCTCGATGGCCCGAATGTTTTCCTCCAGGTATTTTCGACGCTTGGTGCCGGGGATCGGGACGATGTCCTCACCCTGCGATAGCAGCCACGCCAGGGCGAGTTGGGCGGGGGTACACTTCTTCTTCTTCGCCAGGGATTCAACCCGGCGGGCAATCTCCAGATTGCGACGCAGGTTCTCTCCTTGAAATCGGGGCATGTTGAGCCGCCAGTCCCCTTGCTCCAAATCTCCGGCGTCCTTGATCTTCCCGCCGAGGAATCCCCGACCCAGCGGACTGTAGGGTACGAACCCGATACCCAACTCCCGGCAGGTCGGCAGGATGTCCTGCTCCACATCCCGTGTCCACAACGAGTATTCGGTTTGCAGGGCGGCAATGGGATGAATCTTCACCGCCCGACGAACGGTGGCAAGGGCAGCCTCGGACATTCCCAGCCAGCGGACTTTACCGGCGTGGACAAGTTCACCCATGGCCCCAATCGTGTCCTCGATGGGGACATTCGGATCGACCCGATGCTGGTAGTACAGGTCGATGACCTCAACCCCGAGCCGCAACAAACTGCCATCGCAAGCGGACTTCACATATTTCGGATGGCCGTTGACGCCAATGAATTTCCCCTGTTCATCACGGACATTGCCGAACTTGGTCGCCAGGAAAACTTCAGCGCGGCGGCCTTTGATGGCCTGGCCGACGAGGCGCTCGTTCTTGCCGCAGCCGTACATGTCGGCCGTGTCGAGAAAGTTGAGGCCGAGATCGAGGGCGCGGTGGATGGTGGCAATGGATTCGGTGTCGTCTTGCGCTCCGTAGAAGTCGGACATGCCCATGCAACCGAGGCCAAGGGCCGAAACCTTTGGGCCGTTTTTCCCAAGCATTCTTCTCTTCATAGCGGCTACCCTTCTTAACGGATCTGGCCGCAATTATAGCACAGCGCGGCGTATAGAGTGTGCGTCAACCAATTCAGCGAGAGCTTCCGTATGCTCGCGAGAGAACTAATGGCACAAGAGGATTCGTATGAATTCAAACTGGCGCGGGTTGGGTGGGAGGACAGCGGGACGTGAGGGGGTGGCCGAGTGTTCCTTCGCCACTTCTGGTCGGAAAAGTTGTCGCTCTTACTTGTCACTCGTCGTGCGAAAATGAGGCGAATTGGGATGGAACGAGATTGAATGTAAAACCGATAAAAGCCTTTATTTTGCTGACTTAGATGACAAAAGCACACAAGCGATGAAGCGGGACAAAAACGCCTTTTAGAATTATGAGTCCTCTGCTCTACCACTGAGCTACCCTGGCACAATCTGCGAAGCGCCGCATGATTAGCCAGCCGCCCAGAAATTTCAACTGCCTTTTCAAGCAGCGCACAGTTGCGCAGTCGCGCCGAAGGCTCGGCGAAGGCGGATACCTTCATACTTTTGCCTCTCACCCCCCTTAAATACCCCCTCGTTTTGCGCTCGTTTTCCGGAAAACGACCCACTTTTCCATGAATACCCCAAAAAAACACCCCTCCGGTGGGTTCGTTTTCCAAAACGAACCCACCTGCAAACCGGGTCTGCAAACGGTATAAATATCTTATAATACGGATGATACACAAAAAATCGTCCGCCAAAACGGTGGGTTCGTTTCGCAGAATGGCATGTTTGATGCGCCCCGCGTTGCGCACAGTAACTGAGGTTGGCCTTCGAAGCGTACTCGCGAAGTAGGCCCCCGCCCGTAGCCTTTGATCGGTTGTTGCGCGCCGGTCACCCTTCACCATTCACCCTTCTAGCTCTCCTCATTGCCCCGACCATACCCCACGCCGCCACACGTGTCCAGTAAAATTATCGTGTACCGATAACCGAGGCAATCTCGACCTCTGAGGGGCGTACCTCGGGGGACTGAGCGTAGCCAACCGAGCGTAACGAGCTGGAAGCTATTCTGCCGGAGCCTTGTAAACATTGGGTTCTTAGAGAGGCAACACTTCGAGACGGTCAGGCGATACTCGGCGAAATGCTGTTGGAAGCGCGAGGCCGCAGGGTCGTAGAGGTGTTCTAATAGATATGGAACAGGAGATAAGGTGCTTTCGATGAAACATCGGTTTGGGTCGAATGCGATGTGTGCGGGCGAGCCAAGCACTCTGGCCCATTTTTGAGTTGACGTTTGACGGGCCAGTAGAGTTATTCCCCCTAGAGGAAACAAGGATTGTGACGAAAACATCGCCGGTGCCATGAAGAACACGTGGTTCCCACTTGCCGCAGCGTGCGCTCTGGTCGTCGGAATATACGCGTATATGGCTCAGTCGGGTGTGTTGGAACTGCGGAGCCCAAATGCAGCGGACACGTACTACAATTTATTAGTGCGGGGTTTTCGTGCCGGCCATCTCAGCCTGAAAAAAGAGGTGCCAACTGCGCTTGTACAACTGGCTGACCCGTACGACCCGACCGCGAATGCGCGCTATCGGTATGCACCCTACAATCTGTACGACCTGAGCTACTACAGGGGCAAGTTATACCTCTACTGGGGGGTCACGCCTGCCTTGGTTTTATTCTGGCCGTACGTCACGTTCACCGGCCACTACCTCTTTCACCGGCAAGCCGTAGTGATCTTTTGCTCCCTGGGCTTTCTGGCTAGCGCGGGTCTGTTACGCGCGCTGTGGCAGCGGTACTTCGCTGAGGTCAGCGTCGCGGTGGCAGTAGCCTGCACGCTCGCTCTCGGTTTAGCCACGTTCGTGCCGGCGATGTTATCGCGGTGCGACGTATACGAAGTGCCGATCGGTTGCGGGTACATGCTGACGATGCTGACGCTGGGGGCGATCTGGTACGCGTTACACGAGCCCGAGCGAAGCATCCGCTGGTTGGTCGCGGCCAGTGTGATGTATGGGCTCGCGGTTGGGGCACGGCCTTCCTTGCTGTTCGGTTCGGCAATCCTACTCGTGCCCGTGGCCCAAGCGTGGCGCGAGCGTCGGCCGATTGGGACTTTGCTGGTGGCGGCAGCCGGCCCCGTCGTACTCATCGGACTGGGGTTGATGCTCTACAACGCCCTGCGATTTGATAATCCGCTGGAATTCGGGCAGCAATACCAGTTGTCCGCAGACCGACAGGATCTAGCGCAGCGATTTAGTCTGCATTACCTCTGGTTCAATTTCCGGGTCTGCTTTCTGGAGCCGGCGCGCTGGAGCACTCATTTCCCCTACGTGCAGGAAATCGCCGTGCCACCCTTGCCAGCGGGCTATGGGCAGGTCGAGACTCCCTTCGGTATCCTGACCAATGTTCCACTGGTGTGGCTGGCGCTGGCCGCGCCGCTCGCTTGGCGGAGACGGTTGCCGGAGTCGCGTTCCACCTTGCATTGCTTTTTAGCAGTCATGGCCCTGCTTTTTTGGACTTGCGCGATGACCGTTGGGTTCTTCTTCTTCGCGTGCATCCGTTATGAAGTGGACTTTCTGCCGGCACTGGTGCTGCTGGCCGTCGTTGGTATCCTGGGAGTGGAGCGTGCGCTGGCTGACCGCCCATTATGGCGCTGCGCGGTGCGTTGGGGTTGGAGCCTGCTGCTGGGATTCTCGGTGGCGTTTAACCTGCTCGCTGGTGTTGGCCATTACGCCGAGACAGATCAAGACATGGGCGTGGCCCTGATGGAAGCGGGCAAAGTGCAGGAGGCGATTGGACGCCTCGAGCACGCCCTGCGGATCAACCCCGATTACGCCGTCGCGCACAACAGCCTGGGAGCTGCCTTGTGGCAAGCCGGTAGAACAGAAGAGGCGATCGGACACTTCGAGCAAGCGTTGCGGATTAACCCTGACCATGCCGGAGCGCACTACAACCTGGGATACGCCTTGCAGCAAACGGGCAGGCTTCAGGACGCAATCGTGCACTACGAGCAGGCCCTGCAAATCAGCCCAAATTTCGCAAATGCACACTACGAACTGGGGAATGCATTCTTCCAAGAGGGTAAGATCGGGGATGCCATCGGCCATTACCAACAAGCACTGCGGATTGAGCCTGATTATGCCGACGCCCACTATAATCTGGGAGTTGCCTTGGAGCAAGCGGGCAAGATCAAAGAGGCTATCGGGCACTACAAACAAGCGCTCCGGATCAATCCTGATTTCACTCTGGCGCGAACCGCGCTCGAGCGACTACAACTTAGCCAGTAAGCCGAGTCCGACAGAGCGAAGACTAACGCGTGCAACCCAAGCCGATTCATTCCCGTAGACGTGTCTCGGGTGGGGTAATGGAGTCGAGAGGAAAACTGGGCCGGTACCCTGCCGCTGTGTCCCTATCGTCGCCGAAGGAAAGTGTCGCTTTGAAAATACCTGTCATCTTCCTTGTCACTCTTCGTGAAGAAATGAGGCGATTCTGGATTAAGTGGGATAAAGTTTGAATCCCATGCAAGGTTTACTTTTACTGACGTAGATGACAGAAGCACATAAGAGATGAACTAGGACAAAAACGCCCTTTAGAATTATGAGTCCTCCGCTCTACCACTGAGCTACCCTGACACAATCTGCGAAGCGCTGCACGATTAGCCAGCCGCCCAGAAATTTCAACTGCCTTTTCCCCATGAGCAAATGCGGTCAAGTCTAATCATTGATACATTTATGCACAGGGCACGGCGTCAATTCCAGCCCTTTTCCCCACCCCTCGCCGCTTTACCGCCGTCAACTCGATTGCGGAGCGTGCTTGATCGGTAGGCGCACTTTGAAGCGGGTGTCTCCGGGCGCGGATGAGAATTCGATTTCACCATTGTGCCGGTTCGCCACAATGCGGCTGCTGATCACCAAACCCAGACCCGTTCCCGACCCAACTCCTTTGGTGGTGTAGAACGGCTCGAAGATATGCGACTGCACTTCGGGCGGAATGCCGCTGCCGTCGTCGGCAATCTCCACCACCACCTGGTCGTCATCCAGGAACGTAGCGACACATATCTTTCCAGTCCCTTTGACCGCGTCAATGGCGTTGTCGAGCAGATTGGTCCACACCTGGTTGAGTTCGCCGCCGTAAGCCAGGATGCGTGGAATCGCGCGATCATACTTGCGCGTGACCGTGACGTTTTTGAGCTTATGGCCGAGCATCGTCAGCGTGTTCTCGAGCCCCTCGTGTACATCAACCTTCTGCATGGGCGTCTGATCCATGTAGGAATAGGATTTGACGGCTTTCACCAACTCGGCAATCCGTGTCGTGCTCCCGTCGATTTCGTTCAGCAACGAATTCAACGAGAGGCTGGCTTCCAACCAACCGAACGCGGACGGGAGTGCTGCGGCGGGAATCTTCTCGGCAAGTGCCGCCAGTTCCTTCGCGTCCAAACCGGCGCCCACAAATGCGGATGAAAGTTTCCACCCATCGGCCACGCCGTGTTGCTCCAGCCAAATGGCGACTTCTTCCTCGCGGTCGCTGCGCGTGACCGAATCCAGCGGCTCGGATTTGCCAACTCGCGCGAGAGCGCTCTGCGAAACATCAATGAGCTGCGGCCATTGTTCCGGTGGGAACAGTTCATGAAGTTCACAAGCGAATGACTGAAGGTTTCCCACAACTTCCCGCAAGTTGGCCGACGCCCGGCGGGCCGCCGTCGCCGGGTTGTTCAACTCGTGGGCGAGTCCCGCGGCCATCGTACCGAGGGAAGCGAGTTTCTCGCGTTGCTGGGAATAACCTTCCATGTTCTTCACACGAGTCGCCATCGTGCGAAAAATCTGGCTCGCGACCGTCGGGCACGTGCTCAGCATCTGCCAGAATTCGTTCTTGCCCAGTCGAAACAACCGGCAGGGCTTCAACGTGCGCACCGTCGCCAGATTGGGGCTGTCGAGCAACAGCGATAGCTCACCGAGAAACATTCCCGGCTTGGTCACGCCCATCAGGATCGCCTGGTTGCTGTAGTTCCTACTGACGCGCATTTCGCCCGCCAACAGCACGTAGAAAAATTCGAGCGGCTCGCCCTCGGTCGCCAGGATTTTGCCGGCTTCGAGTTCGACAATCTCACCCCGTTCAAAGCAACTCGTCTGTGCCCCTGATAAATTGGAGAAAAGCGGGATCGCTTGCAATTCTGTAAGGGTCGATACGTCCATAAATTACACCGTGCTGAGATATTGGTGGATGAGTTTGACCGCCATCGCGCCCTCCCCGACTCCGGAGGTGACGCCTTTGGTCGACGCATGGCGCACGTCGCCGGCCACGAAAATCCCCGGCACACTGGTCTCAAGGATAAAGGGATCGCGGTCCGGCGTCCAGCCGTTCGGCCGCTTTCCTTCCTTCAAGAAATGCCCTCCCGAATAGATATACCCCTGCGCGTCCCGCTCAACGACGCCGCCCAACCAATCGGTATACGGAACCGCGCCCACATAGAACAACAGAGCGCTGGCCGGCACAGTTTCCCTCGCGCACGTCTTGTTATTCATGAGCGTAATGGTTTCGCAACGTCCTGTGCCTTTCACTTCCATGACGCTCGTGTTCAGTTTCACCACGATGTTCTTGGTCGCCCCAATCTGGTCTTCCAAATACTGCGACATGTTCGCCGAAAGCGAATCGCCGCGCACCAACATCGTCACACTCCGCGCGTATTTGGAAAAATACATCGCCGCCTGGCCCGCTGAATTCGCCCCGCCGACGATGTACACATCTTCATTCTTGTAGGACAGCGCCTCGGTCATTGGCGCGTAGTAGTAAACTCCCGCGCCGTTCAACTCCTCCACGCCCGGCACGTCCACTTTGCGAAAGGCAATCCCCGTCGCAATCAACAGCGCGCGACAGCCGATCTCTGTGCCATTGCCCAATGTGACAAAACGCGACGGCCCATCCACCCGCACCCCGGTCACTTCTTGCGGCGAAAGAATCTCCACCCCAAACCGCCGGGCCTGGCTGACCGCCCGCCGTGCCAAATCAAATCCGCTAAGCCCGGTCGGGAAGCCGAGGTAATTTTCGATTCGGGAACTCCGCCCCGCCTGTCCGCCAGGAGCTTCCCGCTCAATGAGTACGGTTCGCAACCCATCCGCCGCCCCGTAGACCCCCGCCGCCAGACCGGCCGGACCGCCTCCGACAATGACCAAATCATAAAACGGCAACTCCGCTCTGGTCTTCAACCCCAGCTTCTCGGCCACAACGGCCGCCGTCGGGTCCTGAAGATGCGTGCCGTCCGAAAAGACAACCAACGGCAACTGCTTGCTATCCGTGCCGCTGCTCCCCATCAACTGACGCGCCGTCTCATCCGTCTCGGCGTCCAACAATTGGTACGGAATGGAATTCCTCGCCAGAAAATCCCTCATCTGATTGAAGTGCGGCGACCAGCGGTGCCCCACAATCCGAATGCCTTCAAATGGCGGACGAAACGTGGCCTGCCAATCATCGAGCAAATCGTCCACGACCCCATAGAGCCGTTCCTCGGGCGGGTCCCACGGTTTCATCAGGTAATGATCGATCTTTACGGAGTTGATGGCGCGAATCGCCGCATCGGTATCCGCGTAAGCGGTGAGCAGGGCGCGCTTGGCATCAGGATAGAACTCCAGCGCCGCCTCCAAAAACTCCACACCCGACATGCGCGGCATCCGTTGATCCACCAGAAACAACGCCACCGGATCGTTGCGCAACTTCAACTGCTTCACCGATTCCAAGGCTCCCGCGCCGGAATCAGCCGCCATGACCCGGTACCGATTGCCATATTGCCGCCGCAAATCCCGCTCCACGGCCCGCAGCACGTCAGGGTCGTCATCCACTGTCCATATCACTGGTTTCGCCATAATCAGGAATGCCGTTCTCCTTTCGATGCCCTGCCGAGCAGGATGGCTTCTTCGATTTTCGCTTTCAATGTCACGAAATCGTCATCGTCGTCGTTGCGTACGCCATTAATGAAGATCGTCGGTGTGCCGCCCACCCCGCTGGCATTCCCACTCTGAACGTCCTGCTGCACCCGTTTGGAATAGACGCGCTCGGCAACCTCGCGGTCGAACTTCACCTTGTCCAGGCCAAGTACACCGGCGGCTCGCGCCAGATTCTCAACGTCGAGCGCCTCCGGATGCTCGTACAAATAGTCGTGCATCTCCCAGAACTTGCCCTGAGCACCCGCGGCCTCGGCGGCCTCCGCCGCGCGCTGGGCATAGGCGTGGACTCTGACCTGCGGAAAATTACGAAAGACAAATCGCAATTGATCGCCATAGTGTTTCTGGAGCTTCTTGATCGCCGGCTGGGCGTTGCCACAGAACGGGCATTGGTAATCGCCATATTCGACCAGGGTCACGGTCGCGGTCGGTGAACCTTGGACGTGGTCATGTTTTCCCACCGGGGGCGTTAGCGTTGCTCTTGCTGATTCGTTACTCATCGTTGGTTTCCTCGGGTGATCATCGATCGGGTTACGTTGGCAGATGTGCTTCAAGGGGATAGTTTCGCTCCCGCCAGGCATCCATGCCTCCCAACAAGGGACGGACGCGCGTGATTCCGCGCTTGTAGAGGAGGAACGCCGTGCGAGCGGCACTGGCTTCATTCGGGCAGGAGCAATAGAGGACCACCTCCTGATCGCGAGGAATAATGGGTAACCATTCCTCCACTTTATCCATGAGCAGATGCTGCGCGCCGGGAATGCGATAAGGGTCGCTTTGCACGGCCATCGGCGAGCGTAGATCGACAATGAAAACTTCCCCTCCGACTTCCTGTCGTTGTCGCAGTTCCTCCACAGTGATTCGCGCGGTCTGCAGTTTCCGCAACGTGCGCTGTCGTTGGATGTACTTAAACGCAATGTACGCCACGAAGAGCGACCCCAACACCACCAGCGCGCCCTTTCCCAATCGATCCAGCGCGTCGGCCACCTGCTGGAGCTGGTTGCTGAACAGAAACCCCAGCAGTAGGAAACACCCTGCATATAGGAATGCCCCCAGGCCGTCGAACGCGACAAACCGACCGATGCTCACCCCGTACATCCCGGCCAGCGATGGCATCACCGTGCCAAGACCCGGAATGAATTTCGCAAAAACAACGCCTCGCATACCGTACCGCACAAAAACATTTTCGGTCCGCAAGACGCACGTGTCCGGTTCGATGGAAATGCGGCAAAGGAGCCGCAGGATGCGACTACCGCGAGCACGACCAAGATAAAACCAGATGCTGTCCGCCAGCAACGAGGCCAACGTGGCCAGAAGAAGTGCGAGCACGGGATTCATCTTACCGATGCCCGCCAGACCGCCTGCCGCCAATAGGAACGGTGGCGAAGGCAGCGGTGCGCCCAGTTGCTCTATGAAGACAACCGCGAACAATAACAGCAACCCATACCGAGCCGTGAAAGTGAGGATCTCATTCATGTTTAGAGATCCGGTCGCAGCACGATCCGACCCCCTCCATGCGCTGCCTGCTCGTACGCCTCCACCGCCGCGGCAAGGGGCAAAGGGCGGCCTGGCTTGATCTTGAATTGTCCAGACTCGAAACTGGATGCCATCTGATCCAGCAATTTTGCGCACGCGATTGCATCCAGACGACGCGTATCGACGCCCAGGACACGAAGCTCCTTGCGATAAATGCTGCGCAGGTTAAACGAGGCCTTTCCATCAGCCGGAGCGGTGATCACCGGGATCCTCGCGCCCATGGCCGCCAACTCAACGCTCTCAGCAAACATCAGCCCGCTGGTATCAAACATGACGTCTGCCCCGCGCTCCTTCGTGACGGATCGGACCGCATCGACGATATTTGCCGACCGGGTATTGATCACTTCATCGGCGCCGTTTAGCCGTGCCGCCGGGAAATCATCATCCGAGCGCACCACGCCGATGACCCGCGCACCAGAGGCCTTGGCGATCTGGACCGCCGCGGAGCCAACTCCGCCGGCCGCGCCAACAATTACCGCCGTTTCACCAGACGACACTCCCGCCGCCATCACCATGGCAGCCCATGCGGTGACAAACACCAGGCCGGCGGTCGCTGCCGCATCCATCGAAATTGCCGCAGGCTTTAACGCCACCGCCGTCCTGGGCAGAAGAAGGTACTCGGCGTGAGAGCCGTCGCGGCTGAAGCCGATGTCGCCGCCCGTACCCCAGACTTCACGCCCAATGAGATCGACAGCTCCCCCAACAACGGTCCCCGCAAAATCGCGACCGGGAATCCGCGGAAGCGTGGTGCCGTGCATGGTACCGGCAACATTCTTCACGTCGCTGGGACTGATCGATGCGGCCTTAACAGCGACGAGCACTTCGTCGCTGCGCGGTTCGGGTGTTGGAACATCCTCCACCTTCAATACCTTGGGGTCACCGAACTGATGAATAACAACGGCTCGCATGTAAATTCCTTGCTCTAAAGATTGCGCACCTAGGCGCGGCTCGTGGGCAAACGCAATGGCGGCACGGCTCTCTCTATGGCCGCGCGGTCTCGTTCCAACCATGGCGGCAGCATGAGTTTCGTGCCTAGTTTCTCCACCGACTCGTCAACGGTAAAACCGGGATTGTTGGTGGCGATCTCAAAAAGCACGCCGCCCGGTTCGCGATAGTAAATCGAATGGAAGTAAGTGCGATCCATGACCGGCGAAATGTTAAACCCTTTGACGGCGATCTCTTTGTGCCAGGCGTTCTGTTGTGCATCGTCTTTCGTGCGAAAGGCGACGTGATGGACGACGCCCGACCCCATGCCCCCGTGATGAGCATCCGGCACACAGAGCAGGTCAACGATGGACGCAAACCCATCGCCCGTGCCGGCGCGATAGCGAAAACGATTCTGTTCGCTGCCGACGGATTTGAAACCCATCACCTCCATCAGGAGTTTGGAGGTGTTCTCATATCCCTCCTCGGAAACCGTGACGCTGTGGAACCCGCGAATGGCATACTCGACGGGAACGGGACCGTTTACCCAGGGCAGTCCTTTCGGCTCCACTGCCTCCAATGCGCTGACGATCTCCAGCTTCATTCCATCCGGATCGGTAAAACCGAGCACGCGTTCGCCAAAACGATCGACCACCGCTTGCAATTCCACGCCTTTCTCTTTTAATCGCTTGGACCAATAGTCAATTGCGCCCATGGGAGCGGCAAACGCAGTGACAGTGACTTGCGGCGGCCCAATTCGACCGCGATACGCGCCGGCCCAGGCAAAGAAAGTCATGATCGTTCCCGGTCGCCCCAGTTCGTCGCCGTAATAAAGGTGATAACTTCCGGGATCGTCAAAATTCACCGTCAATTTCACCAGCCGCAATCCCAACACGCCGCAATAGAAGTCGACGTTCTTCTGCGCATCGGACGTGATGGCAGTGACATGATGGAGTCCGGGGATCGTTTTCTCAGTGTTCGTCATAATCAGTCTGTATGATGGTTTGCGGCAACGACGCGCTTCAGTAATTTTCGGCAAGCGTCAAGTTCATCGTCATTGATCGTATGCGGCATGCCGGGATACCGACGGAGTTCTACCGTAGCGCCCATCCGTTTCAGTACAGCCTCGGTTTCCTTCACGCGCTCGAACGGAACGTGCGGATCGGGATCGCTCGTGCCGAGAAACACCGAGGTGCCCACAAGCGAACCCGGGTAATTCCTCGGGGTCCCAGGAGGCCCAATGAGCCCACCGGTCAAACCCATTACTGCGCCATAACGCCGCGGGTGTCTCGCGACGAACTCGAGCGTGAGGCAAGCTCCCTGTGAGAAGCCCAGGAGCATAATCCGTTCGCCTGGAATGCCCCGTGCCAGAAGGTCAGCAATAAGCGAGTCAAGCCGACCCAGCGCCGAGTCCAGATAAGGCTGGTTCGCGTCGAGCGGTGCCAGGAAGGAATGCGGGTACCACGTATTTCCAGCCGCCTGTGGGGCAATCGCGGCGAAATTACCGACCCCCAACTCCTCGTACAGCGGGAGCATGCCCTCCGCGTCTGCACCTCGTCCGTGCATCAGCAGGATCGTCGCATCCGCTTTCTCCGGCGTGGGACCGGCAGTAAGGACGGGTTGATGAGCGTGCGGATCAAATTCGGCACTGCGCTCTCGGCGTGTCGAGTTCATACACTGGCCATTAACAGAGCTTCGACCTTGGAATCCAAACTCTGTGCGACCTTCTGGGCTTCCGCGCTTCCATAGGGGGCCAAAAAACTGGCCATCCTGTCGTAGGACAAGTGCACTCCGTCCGGTCGCTCATCGACCAGAATCGTCACTGGCGCGTACGAAGCGGCATCGGATACATACACCGCCATTTGTTTCATAATGAGGGGATTGCCGACGACCAGACGCAGAATCTGCGGTGTTTCAGCCCCACTTTCCTTCCGCAGGATCTCGCCGATATTAAAGCGGGCGAATTCCATCAGACCAGACACTCCAATTGCCTTGTGAATGATCTGCTCCAGTTCGGCGTAGGTTTTGGCCGCGGTAACGTCCTTGGAGAACGCATGCATGTCCGGATGGCCAATTGTCGCGTTGAGCTTCGCAACCACGCTTTCGAATGGACTACGAGAAACCACGCTGAACCGCTGCACGGTAATTTGGATTGTCGACATGGTATGTGTGCTCCACTCAATCCGGACAGACGGCCCGGTCTCGCCTCCGCACTTCTTCAAAGGTCGCGAACTATTTCTGATAAGAACCACGTCCGGCGCTCCGTCTGGTCGATCCAGACTTCAACCATGCTGGCAGTGGCAACATCGTTGTATTGCCCGCAGACCTCGTGGGCGGATCGCAGGAATCGCGTCAGGTGCTGGTTGTCAGCGGACAACTCTGCCAGCATGTCTTTTGGGGTGACAAACTCCTGATTGTTATCTTTCAGGCGTTGGTGCCGCGAAATGTCGCTGATGGAATGGAGCGTGGTTCCCCCGATCTTGCGCGCTCGTTCCGCAATATCGTCCGTCAGGCCAAAAATTTGGTCGGCGTGCTCGTCCAAGAGCAGGTGGTAATCACGAAAGTGCGCCCCACTCATATGCCAGTGGAAATTCTTCGTCTTCACGTAGAGCACAAACACGTCGGCAAGCAATTGACGTAGCGCGCCTGAGATCTCCCCGACACCCTTGCGGCTGAGATCAGTCGGTGTCTTCAAAGCCTCGTTTTCCCGTCCCTCTTGATGAACTGCATCACTCTTTGTCACGCTTTATTCTCCCTTCACTATTGCTCGTAGTTCTCAACGATTCCTGGCGGACGCACGTGGGCTTTATTCGGGTCCTGTCCCGCCGCCCGCCGGGCCTGACGTTGACGCAACAAGTCCCAGCACTGGTCCAATTCGACCTCAATCTTCTTGAGCCGCGCCGCCTCGGTATCGCCGAGGGAAGTCTGCCCATAGAGTTTATGCTCTTCGGCAGCGAGATTCTCAATATGCTTGAGGACGGATTGATCGGTGGTTTGTTCTTTCATAGTGCCGCCTCCATGGCCTTCAGAAGCGTTGCGAGTTCAAAGGAATCGTCGTGGCGGACTCCGTTAATGAAAAACGTCGGCGTGCCATTCACTCCGCTGCGGGCGCCGCTCATAAAATCTTCGCGTACACGAGCGGCGTGGGTGTGTTTGGCAAGCTCGTTGGTGAATCGGGACGGATCCAGACCGAGCGCGCCGGCATACTGGACCAAATCCTCGTCGTCTAGCGCTTCCTGCTTCTCATACAACATATCGTGCATCTCCCAGAATTTACCGTGCGCCCCGGCTGTCTCGGCTGCTTCCGCGGCCAGCTCGGCGTGGGGATGCATCGTCGAGAGTGGGAAATTGCGAAAGACAAAGCGCAGTCGATCCCCGAGTTGTTCCTGCAGTTCTTTCACGACAGGATAGGCTTGCCCGCAATATGGGCACTCGTAATCACCGTATTCCACGAGGGTGATCGGGGCGGCTGCCGGTCCTTGAATGTGATCACGCTCTCCCACCGGAAGCGTCAGTTTGGCTACCCATTGTGTTCTCATGCGGTCACCCCCGGCTTGGCAGGGAGCGCTTCGAGGGCCGCGAGGATCCCGTCGGCGCCGGGATTGACGCCGACCGGGGACACGTAGCTCCACCGAATCGTTCCCTCGGCATCAATCACAAACAAGGCCCGCTCGCAGATGCCGTCTTGCGGGCGATAAGCGCCGTACGCGCGCGCCACGGCCCCTTTCGGCTCGAAGTCTGGAAGCAACGGGAACCGCAGCTTGCGTTCTTTGGCGAACGCCAGATGGCACCAGATGCCATCAACCGAGATGCCGATCACTTCTGCGTTAAAGCGGTGAAACTCGGGCAGGAGCTCGTTATAGAGCGCCATCTGGTCCCCGCACACCGGACTCCAATCGGCCGGATAGAATGTCAGGACGACTGGCTGCCCGCGAAAATCGCTCAGAGAGACACTCTGGTCGGGCGTGCTATGCAGCGTGAAGTCGGGTGCCGGGGTGCCCGGTCCGAGTATCGATTTTGGGTGGTGAAGCCCTGACTCGCCTGTGTTCATACTCGCTCCTCTCCTTTATGTGGGATCAGATTGGCAAAAAGCAAATGTCAACCCGCGTTCTAGTAGAACAACGTCACTCGCCACTGCAACCGTGTTGCATAATTAACACGTCCCGCTCGCGTGTCAAGGACGTACCAACCGAATCTGTCTGGGAACACACAGGAAGAATGTCAGGATCCGGAAAGCTCCCGCGAACGTTGTTCGGCCGCCTGAATCGCTTCGACAAAAATCTCCGTGAGCTTGCGTTCGTTCATCACCTTGAGTGCCGCCTCGGTCGTGCCGCCGGGTGATGTCACCTTGCGGCGCAACGACTCCGGCTCTTCCCCACTCTCCACCAACAACTTCGCGGCGCCGTAAACGGTCTGAATTGCCAGCTTTCTGGCCAGCGCTCCGTCCAGCCCGGCGGTGACCCCGGCCTTGATCATGGCTTCGGTCACAAAAAACACATACGCAGGACCGCTGCCACTAAGCGCCGTCACTGCGTCGATAAACCTCTCGGCAACGCGCACGGTGATGCCCACCGCTCCAAGAATCGACTCGGCCGTCGCCAGGTCATCGTCGGTTGCATAAGCACCTTTCGCCAGCGCGGCGGCACCAGCCCCGACGAGCGCGGGCGTGTTTGGCATTACCCGCACCACGTGCGCCCTGCCGCCCAATTCACCTTCGATACGGGCCGTGGTCACGCCCGCGGCAATCGAGATGAACAACGTGAGGTCCGAGGTTGCCGATTTCAAGGGAGCCAGAACCGTAGTCATCTGTTGCGGTTTGACGGCGAGCACTACGATATCGGCGTCTGCCACCGCCTTCATGTTATCGCCAGTGGTCCGTATGCCGAAAGTCTTCGCCACGCTATCCAATCGCTCGGGGCGCACATCCGTGACGACAATCTGCGACGGCGTCACCGTTTTGGCCGTTAGCAATCCGCGAATCAGTGCTTCCCCCATGTTCCCCCCGCCAAGGAACGCGATCGTCTTATTCTTCAGGCTCATGTCGTTTTCTTTCTCCAAATATCGCGGCGCCCACACGCACCAACGTCGCGCCCTCTTCGATGGCGACCTCAAAATCGTGGGTCATACCCATCGAAAGCTCCCGCAAACTGAGTGCATCGCGAAGCTCCCGCAACCGGCGGAAGTACGGCCGCGCCTTCTCCTTTTCCTCCGTGAAAGGCGCGATGGTCATCAATCCCTGGACTTCGAGACGCGGCAACCGATTGATCTCGGCGAGGGTGAACTCCAAATCCTCGGGCTTCAACCCAAATTTACTGGCTTCAGCGGAGACGTTTACTTCGAGCAGAATTGCCTGTGTTTTCCCCGCCCGCTCAGCGCATTTGCTGATTTCCGCGGCCAATTTCACGCTGTCGACGGAGTGGATGACATCAAACAAAACTACCGCTTCGCGCGCCTTGTTCGTTTGCAGATGGCCAATCATATGCCAGTGGGCGCGCCCCGAGACCAGGGGGATTTTCGCCTTCGCCTCCTGCACCTTGCTTTCGCCAAAGAGCGTCTGCCCAGCCGTCAGGGCGGCTTCAAGGCGTTCCGGTTCGACCGTCTTGCTCACCGCTACGAGCGTAACGTCTTCAGCCCGACGTCCTGAACCCTCGGCGGCGGAACGGATGCGCTCGCGAATCTGATTTATGTTGTGTACTACCTCACTCATGTCTAGATTGTATTCGGAAAGCGGCGTGCATCGCAAGTGGCGGTTGCATACGAGGGTGCCACCGCGGGAGTCCGTCATATTTATTGCATAGCAGGAACCAATTATTGCCTAGCAGCAACCAAAGCTTGCGCACAGCGCAAGAATGACTAGAATTCACACTCCGATGGCGCTTTCATCAAAGTTGGGCCATTTTAATTTGATCGAGGAGATCGCACATGGTGGCATGGGCACGGTCTTTCGCGCTTTCGACCCCACACTGAACCGTGAGGTCGCGATCAAGGTCTTGCGTGAGGATTTGGCGCATGACCCGAAGTTTCTTAACGATTTCCTCCAGGAAGCCCGTTCCGCTGCCGCCATCAGCCATCCTCACATCGTCCAGATTTACTTTGTCGGCGAGGAAGCCTCCCAGTATTACATCGTGATGGAGCTGCTCAAGGGCCGCACGCTTCGCGAGATCGTCGAAAAAGACGGGCCGATGAACGAGGAAAAAGCTCTCGATATGACCGTCGAGGTCATCGAAGGTTTGCGCGCTGCCTACAGGAACCAGATGATCCACGGCGACATCAAGCCCGCCAATATTTTTATTACAGAAGACGTGGGCGCAAAAGTTTTGGATTTTGGCCTCTCCAAGCTGGCCAATGTCGATGTCGCACCGGACCAGGGCATCTGGGGCTCGCCCTACTACATCTCTCCCGAGCGGGTCGGACAAAAGGCCGAGGATTTCCGCAGTGATGTGTATAGCCTGGGCGCCACGCTATTCCAGATGCTCACCGGACATCCGCCGTTCGAGGCCGAGACACCCGAGGAACTTGCCGCAAAACGTCTTAACGAAAAGCCGCCGCTATTGCGTGAACTGAACCCGGACATCACGGCCAAAACCGAGCAAGTCGTCAACAAGATGCTCAATAAGAGCATCCTCCTCCGCTACCGTGATTACGATGCGTTGCTGGCCGATCTCAAGGAAGCGAAGACCGAAGCCACAGCCAAACGGCTCGGCGTCGATCTCCATCCCCAGTTGCAGCCGCCCCCGCCGCCCCCCCCGGCACCGAAACAGCACTCTCCGCTTCCGCTGGTAATCACGACGGTGGTCGTCGTGCTGGTGATCGTCGCTGTAGTGGCCTATTTTTTCTGGCCGAGCACCGCGCCGACGCCACCTCCTGGTTCCTCGCCCAGCCCAACAACTCCGACACTGATATCGCCACCGCCAAAACCGCCGACGCCCCAACCACCGCCGACAGTACTAAAACCTGGGGCGCGTCCGTTCAATGTCGAGTTCACCCTGAGCCCAGCCAGCGCGCCCGGCGCACAGACGATCACGATCGCGGGCGATTTCAATGGCTGGAAGCCGGAAACGGCCATTCCCATGCGCAAGCAGCCCAACGGCGATTGGGCCGCCACGATCCAACTTCCGGCAGGACGCCACGTGTACAAGCTAATTGTTGACGGCAAGTGGATCCCCGACCCCGAAAACCCAACGCAAGAGGACGACAATTTTGGAGGTAAGAATTCAGTGGTCGTGGTGGGCAAGTAGCCGTGGCGCCGGATCCGCACTTGACGGGCTTCATTGAGTGTTTCAACCGTCAGGCCTACTACGAGGCCCACGATGTCTTGGAAGAGTTGTGGCTGAAAACCACCGGCGAGCAGCGCGACTTCTACAAAGGCTTGATCCAGACGGCCGCGGTCTTTCTGAAGTTGCAACAGGGCAAATCCGACCCGGCCTCGCGTCTGGCGCTGCGGGCGGCATCGCATCTGGAAAAGTATCCGTCGCTGTGTGAACGCATCTCCGTGGAGAGCGTCTTGGATTGGCTCCAGGACGTGGGCCGTGGACGTAATCTCGTGGCGGAAGGAAATCCGCCGCGGTTGGAGTTGGTCGACAAATGAAACTGATTCAAGTCCTCTGCATGGTGCTCACCGAGCTAAGCGTTGGCAGCCTGTTGATGGTTTGCCTGCTGCCGCCACGAGAAATTCGGACAGGCTTCTTCACGTTCAATAGCCTCGTGTGCGCCCTCGCAGCGGCCATCTCCCTCATGCTATCGAAGGGTCTGCTGCAGTCAGCCTGGTGGGACGTCCGGTTCCTGGGTTTCACGGTCATCGGCGCAACAGCCGCCTACGGTGCGTTCCGATTGGAGAAACCAGTTTTGGGAAGACTCTTACTGCTGATCTCCGGTCTGGCGGGGTTTGCGTTCGGGTTGCTGCCTCTGGCAGGTCAAATATTGGCCGCCCGCGGAATGGAAACCACTGCGCCCCTTTTTTTTGACGCGGGAGTGCTCAGTGCCACGCTGCTCCTGGGAGCCACGAATGTCGGGATGATCCTGGGACATTGGTATCTCTTGATGCGGCGCCTGAGTTTCGAACATTTGCTCCTCTTCGCGCAGATTGTGCTCGGTGCGGTTGGACTGCGTATCGTCGTCGTCTTGGTGACCGTATCAGCACTCGGCAAATTTGATCCGGACCTCGCCAGCACTTTCATTCCGCCCCTCTGGTCGCTTCATGGAAACCTGTTTTTCTTTGGCATGCGCTTGCTGTGGGGTTTGGTCCTGCCGCTGGTCCTGGGGATCCTGGTGTTGCGGTGCGCGCAGGAAAAAGCCAACCAGGCGACGACGGGCATGTTGTACGTCATGGAAGTCAGCGTCCTGTTCGGCGAATTGTTCGCGGCCTACCTGCTCATCTGACAGGAATATCCCCCCGATGCGGACGCTTGCGCCGCCAACCAACCGTGTGTTAGAGTTCGCCCATCAATTTTCAAGTCGGGACGTAGCGCAGCCTGGTAGCGCACTTGCATGGGGTGCAAGGGGTCGCGAGTTCGAATCTCGCCGTCCCGACCATTTTTTTAGAGCGCATAATAATATGGATCCACTGCTAAAACTTCTCGAAGAACACGCGTTGCGAACACCTGTCGAGTTGTCGAAGATGCTCAACCTCCCCGCCGACGAGGTCCAGCGTCGCATCAAGCAGTACGAAGACGACAAGGTCATCCTCGGCTACAAGGCCGTCATCAACGACGACAAAGTCGACACCGACCTCGTCAAAGCCGTCATCGAAGTCAAAATCCAGCCCGAACGCGAAGGCGGCTTCGACCGCATCGCCCGCCGCATCGCCAAGTTCGACGAAGTCACTTCCCTCTTCCTGATGTCCGGCGGCTACGACCTCCTCATTTTTGTCGAAGGCCGCAACCTCCGTGAAGTCGCCCAGTTCGTCGCCGAAAAACTCGCCACTCTCGCGGGCGTCACCAGTACCGGCACCCACTTCATGCTCAAGACCTACAAAGAGCAAGCCGTCATGATGGAAGGCGGCGAAGACTTCGAACGCCTCAAAATCAGCCCGTAACCCGACGACTCCGACCTGCTTTTCGCCGAACGCTGTCATTCTGAGCCTGTCGAGCCGAGTCAGACGAGCCGAGTCCGCGAGACGCCGCACGCTGTGCTTCCGCGGCAAACCCGCTGTTGTTTGCAGCAACAGTCTCTGTCGTATGCTGTCTTTCCGCTCCCCGACCGTGTCCACATCGTCCACCAAGTCCACTTCGTCCATACCGCACCTCTCAAAGGGGCTTCGTTTTCCGCCAAACGAACCCAAAACCTGGCCCCGCAGCGCTCAATAAGGCCCCTCTTGTGGTGCTCCGGTGGGTTCGTTTTCCAAAACGAACCCACCGAAAAAACTCGTCTTCAGCAGTTGTAACCATCTGTCACACTGCCTAATACGCCAAAAAACTATGCGAAAAACGGTGGGTTCGTTTGGTAGAATGGCATATTTCGTGCACCCCCATTTCCCACAAGAGGCGTTCCAAGGGCACACGTCACCCTCCCTTGGCCTTGTCGCGTCCTCGCGAAGTAGGCTGCCTTTCCGCTCCGCGCTTTCCGCTTTCCTTCTTTCCCATCTTCTCAAAGAACTGCGCAGACTATACCCACTCTAAATCCCCTTGTCTAGTAAAATAATCGCTTGCCGATAATACGACCTGCACTTCGTTGCAAATAACTGGAATCAGCGTTGCTAGTTCGCTATAAGGATGCCGTGCCCATTTGCGAGTAGCCCCGGAGGGCCAGATCAAGATGTTGCGTTGGACTTCATATTCTTTGGGATACCTGATAAGGATATTGACTGGCCGGGACTTCAGGTAGGCTTTGGTAAACGTCAAGTTTCGTTTCGCTCAAGCCGCCCTGACGACATGCATACCGTACCTGGAATTCTTTTCTCGAATTTCTTTGGCGTCGGAATACAGGCAGGTGCTGCCGCCAGAACAAATTGGACGACTATTTCCAAACCCGGCGATTGGGCGATCTTCATCCCGCAGAAGTTCTAATTTTGGAATCGCGCCGGTAATGAACCGATCCCTCCTCAAAACTTTTTTGGCGGCTTTTCCCCTTTGGTGGGTCTTTAATAATGAATACCAGATGACCGACGCCCAGAGATTGCTTGCGGACTACGTAACGAATGGCTCGGAAGCAGCCTTTCGCGAATTGATCACGCGCTATCTCGATCTGGTCTATTCAACGGCGGTTCGCCTGGTCAGTGGCGACACCCATCGGGCGCAGGACGTGGCCCAGACTGTCTTCATCGATCTCGCACGCAAGGCACCTTCTCTCCCAAACGACGTGATGTTGGGCGGATGGCTGCATCGCCACACCTGCTTCGTCGCCTCCAAAATCATGCGCGGCGAGCGCCGCCGTCAATTCCGTGAAAGTCAGGCGGTGGAAATGAATGTGTTGCAGGACCCATCGGAAGCGAACCTCGCCGAGATTGCGCCCATTCTCGATGATGCCATCAACCAACTCGGCGACCAGGACCGCACCGCCATCATGCTGCGCTTCTTTGAGCAACGCGATCTGTGTGCTATCGGCGAAGCGCTTGGCAGCTCCGAAAACGCCGCCCAGAAACGCGTCACCCGCGCCCTGGAAGAACTTCGTTCTCTCCTGAAACACCGCGGCGTAACCTCTACGGCCGCCGCATTGGGAACGGTGCTGGCCAGCGAGGCCGTCACCGCCGCCCCGGTCGAACTGGCGGCCACGGTTTCCAGCGCAGCCCTCGCTGGCGCTGCCGCCGGAACCGCCACAACCTTCACCGTCTTGAAAATTATGACCGTGACCAATCTCAAACTCGGCGTCAGCGCGCTGGTGATCGCCGGCGCGGCAACGGCCTTGGTGGTCCAACACCAGACCCAAACCACACTGCGCGAGGAAAACGATTCCTTGCAACAGCAGATCACCCAACTGCAATCGGCAAATGGCCAACTTTCCAATCTCGTGGCCCAAGCGGCTGGTTCTCAGTCGCTCGCCGACGACCAACGAAACGAACTGCTCAAACTACGCGATGAAGTCACTCGACTTCGCGCTGATTCCCAAGAGCTGGCCCAATGGAAAGCCGCCAGTGTCCAAAAAACCAATGACCCAATGGAGGCGGCGGCCAGGGACTTGCTAGCAAAAATGAATCTGCTCAAAGAACGGCTGCGCCAAAACCCGGGCTGGAACATCCCGGAGCTCCAGTGTCTCCCAGACTCCAGCTGGGCGAATGCCGCCCTGAGTGCCAAACTCGACTCGGACGAAGGTCTTCGCCAGGCTCTCTGTGGACTGCGCAACACCGCCAAGAACTGGCTTAACCAAGGTATCAGCCAAGCCCTGGCAAAATACATTCAGGCCAATAACGGCGAGTTGCCGACGAGCGCTTCCCAAGTGGCTCCCTATTTCGCCTGGATCAATATGCCCTTACCGAATCCCAGTCCCTCCGTGGTCGACGCTATTCTCCAGCGTTACCAAATGCTCAAGACCGGTAACGTGAGCGACTTGCAGCCAGACGATATGCTGCTGGCCGAGAAAGCTCCCGCGGACGACAAATACGACGTGCTGTTTGAAATCGGCCTGGCCGGTTCTAAATCGCATGGGATCGGCGAGAGGAGTGGCCAAACCGGCACCGCCTCCTGGGCCCCCCCGCAACTGCCCGATGCTAAATGATCCGACCTTATCGCAGGTTGTCGTCCCACTGCGCCCTCGCGTGGCTACTCGGGAGTTGGGACCTCGACAGAACCCAGCACGTTTTGGTTGGTATCCGTAAGGAAGATAAAGGTGCCGGCCTGGTCTCCAATAAATACGTCCTTCACCTTGACCGCCTCCGATTTATTCTCTAGAAGGCCGTTCACCTTCTCCGTTTGAGATGACGAGCCAATGCCTGGATTGAAGCTACTGCCTTGCTGCGGCCAAAGGAGAACAGAGAACGCGGAGGAATTCGTCACCCCGGTATTGCTGGCAACCAGATCAAAGGCGACCGTGCACGTGGTTGTGACGTTGGTTGTCATCGCCTTTTTGTTGATCTTGGTCTTGGACTTGCAGGTCTGCACGATATTGCTGAACGAGAAAGCGACCACGGTCGCTCCCATCTGATCGACCACGAACGTCTGGTCTGCAATCATTATCGCGCCGGCGCGCGTCGTGCCGTCGGGATTGGCAGCCACGGAATAAGAAATCGTCCCGTCGCCTTCACCACTGCTGTCGGAGGTGATCGTAATCCAGGCAACAGTGTTGGTCGCAGCCCAAGTGCAGTTCGTGGCATCCGGGGAGACAACACTGGAGTTAATGGCGAAGGTACCGCTGCCGCCGCTGGACGCAACCGTCACCGGCCCTGTCGAGAGCAGGTACGTGCAGGGTGGTATGAGCTTGAAGATGGTTCCTGCGTTATTGGTGCCGCCCAGCGAGGTCGTCCCGTAGAAATTGCCATCACTGCCCTGGACAAGATTCGCCTCCGGGCCAGCGCCTTCCGCACCACCCTTGAAACTATATAATGAAGTAAATGTGCCCGCCGACGTGACCTTGAACACCGCTCCAAACCCCGCCCCGCCGTAAAAGGTCGTCCCGTAGAAATCGCCATCACTACCCTGGACCAGCCCCGCGGCCGGGCCGGCGTCCTGGGAGAGGGAATTCAAAGTCGTAAGCGTCCCCTGCGAAGTAAGACTGAATACCGTTCCCTTGAAATTCCCCCCACCGCCAAAGGTCGTCCCGTAGAAATTGCTGTCGCTTCCCTCGACCAACGTATTCGCGCCGCCCTCGTCGTCCGGGTCGCCCAGAAAACTACACAACCAGCTCAGCGTGCCCGCCGACGTGATCTTGAACGCCATCCCGGCGTCGAACGTCCCGCCATCCCGGGTTGACCCGTAGAAATTGCTGTCGCTGCCCTGGACCAACCCCGCACCGGGGTAGCCGCCATTCAGAACGCCGGCGAAATTATAGAGCGTTGTCAACGTCCCCGCCGAAGTCATCTGAAACACCGTCCCGCGCCGGGCGGTCCCACCGTTCAAAGTGGTTCCGTAGAAATTGCCATCGGTCCCCTGCACCAACCCCGCCACCGGGTTGGCGCCGTTCGTGGCAAAGTTAAATTGACACAACGTTGTCAACGTCCCCGCTGAGGTGATCTTGAACGCCGTACCCCAATCGTTCGTTCCGCCGGCTGCAGTCGTTCCGTAAAAACTGCCGTCAGTGCCCCGGAGCAACCCGGCGACCGGCCCTCCGCCATCCACGCCGCCAGTGAACGACCAAAGATTTGTCACATTGCCGATCGAACTGATCGAAAACACCGTGCCGCTGCCGCTCGCGCCACCCACCTCGGTCGTCCCGTAAAAGTTGCTGTCACTGCCCTGGACCAACCCGGCCCGCGGTGTGCCACCGTCAGCACCCCCGCTGAATTGCCAGAGAGTGGTCAACGTCTGCCCTTCTCCTCTTTCAGACCAACCGACCAGAGCCAGAACGACGACCGCAATCAGGATACGTGAAATTCTCATGACCTTCCTCTTCTCCGTCTGTGCGTAAACGAACATCCGTGCCTGCGGATCGATCACCTTGCAGCGCGATCCGCATGACGCGTCGGACATCACCGTACCTGCAATGCGGGATGAAAACCAAGAAGGAAATGCAAAGGGAACGCTAGGCCTCTTCCCGTCTATCCCCCGGCCTTCGCAGCTTTGACAAACGGGGCTCTCCCTTGTCAAAGAACTGCTCCACCAAAACTTTTTTGGCGGCTTTTCCCTCTCGGCGGGTCTTTACTAATGAATACCAGATGACCGACACCCAGAGATTGCTTGCGGACTACGTAACGAATGCCTCGGAACCAGCCTTTCGCGAACTGGTCACGCGCTATCTCGACCTGGTCTATTCAACAGCCGTTCGCCTGGTCAGTGGCGACACCCATCGGGCGCAGGACGTGGCCCAGACTGTCTTCATCGATCTCGCTCGCAAGGCCCCCACGCTCCCAACCGACGTGATGTTGGGTGGGTGGTTGCATCGACACACCTGTTTTGTCGCCTCCAAAATCATGCGCGGCGAGCGCCGCCGTCAATTCCGTGAAAGTCAGGCGGTGGAAATGAATGCGTTGCAAGACCCATCGGAAGCGAACCTCACCGAGATTGCGCCCATTCTCGACGAAGCCATCAACCAGCTCGGCGACGAAGACCGCACTGCCATCTTGCTGCGCTTCTTCGAGCAACGCGACCTGCGCGCCGTCGGCGAAGCGCTCGGCAGCTCCGAAAACGCCGCCCAAAAACGCGTCACCCGCGCCCTGGAAGAACTTCGCGACCTCCTCAAACATCGCGGCGTAACTTCTTCCGCCGCCGCCTTGGGAACCGTGCTGGCCAGCGAAGCCGTCACCGCCGCCCCGGTTGGACTCGCGGGCGCGATTTCATTTGCCGTTCTTGCCGGAACAACTGCTGCCACCACAACCGCGACCATCACGAAAGCCATCGCCATGACCACCCTGCAAAAAACGCTTGTTACCGCCCTGGTAGTCGCCAGTGTCGCGGCGCCTTTTGCGGTCCAACATCAAGCGCCAGCGGGATTACGCGAACAAGAGGACGCGTTGCGAACGCGAGAGGATCAACTGGCTAAACTTCAAGCAGAGAACGAAGCGTTTTCCAATCAACCCGCCCAAACTATTGCTTCTCAACCGAACGGCCAGTCCAATGAATCGTTGAGGCTCCGCGATGAAATCGCGCATTTGCAGGGAGTCGTGCAAGAATTGACCGGACCGAAAACGGCCGAGCCACTGTCGCGAGAGGAGGTCCTCGACTCCTTGAGACAGTTGTATTCGGACCGGGTGAACCGACTCAAACAACTCTTTGCCGCAAATCCCGCTGAAGCGGTTCCAGAGCTTCGGTACCTGACTGACGCCGATTGGAACGAAATGGTCATGAATAACCACAGCGATAGCCAAGCCATGAGTTTGGCGCGTGGCAGGGCTCAACAGCTTTTTGCGAGTGAGTTGGGCAATGCGTTGCGAAAGTATGGCAACGACAATAATGGGCAATTCCCAACCGATCTTTCTCAATTGACATCCTATTTCAAATCACCCGTCGATGATGTTCTGCAAGGCTGGATGATCTTGCCCGGGGGCAGTTTGCCCAGCAGCATGCGAATGGTCGGAGAACCTGAATGGGTGATCACGCAGAAAGCCCCGATCAATGCAGAGTTGGACCAACGCTGGGTTGTCGCTCCGAACGGAATCAGAACCGGCAGAGAGTGGGGAACTGTCCCGTAGGCGTCTATGACAAAACTCAAATTGATCCTCACGGGCATGATCGTCACCGCTGCTGTCCTGGCCTCACTGCTGGTGGAACACCAGAACCAAGCCAAACTCCGCGAAAACAACGCTCTATGGCGGCGGCAGGACAATCAACTTGCCGAACTGGCGGCGGAAAATCGGCGCCTTTCCAATCTGGTTGCTCAAACAAAAACCGATAGCGCAACGGCGGGGGATCAAATGGCTGATTTGGCGAAACTGCGCGCCACAGCCGAGACTTTACGGCAACAATCCGATCAATTGGCAAAGCAACTGGCGGAGAACCGTCGCTCGGCGGGAGTGCAGATGTTCGCTTCGGGAGATTTCAACCTGTCGGAACATAATAAGGAACTTACCATTACCTTTGCCGGCGGCCCAAGGGCGACCGGCAAACTAAACGATGCCCGAGCGATCACCGCAGCGCTCCGCAAATACGCAGGCGAACATCAGGGCGAGTTTCCTCTGAACTTGGATCAGATTGCGACTTACTTCCCCAAACCATTGGAAGCAGACTCACCTTCGTGGGCGAACGCGCCTCTGACCGGAAGCAATGATTTTGAAATTGTTTACCAGGGATCGCAGAATGACTTAACCAATATTCCTTTGCGAAGAGTGGCTTTGATTCGCGAACGGCAGCCCTGGCTGACCGCGAACGGAAAATGGGCGAGGGTTTACGGGTTTGCCGATGGCGCTGCTAGTCCGGTCGAAACCGATGACAACTTTCAGTCCTGGGAAGCGCAATACATCATTCCGCCGCCGGACGCTCGCCAATGATTCGCCTCATCGACTTTACCGCGATCTCGCGGCGGAAATGTGCGCCATCGAAATGAGCTCTTCACCTTCCCTGTCTCCGAAGGATTCAATTAGTCCACCACCCATGCCCCGCTTGCATTTCCGTTCCCCCGCGCGTAAAATACAAATTCATGCCCCTCGAACGTCAAACGAAGCGCGATTTTGTTGCCGAGCACGTGCGAAGTATTCCGCGCTCGGGGATTCGTGATTTCTTCGACATCGTCCAGTCGATGGACAATGTCGTGTCGCTCGGCATTGGGGAACCAGGCTTCGTCACGCCGTGGCACATTCGCGAAGCCGCCATTTTCGCCTTGGAACGCGGGCGCACCAGTTACACTTCCAATTTCGGCCTGATCAAACTCCGCAAGGCAATCAGCACGTACCTGAAAAATGCTTTTCACATCGAGTACGATCCGAATTCGGAAATCCTCATCACCGTCGGCGTGAGCGAGGGTCTGGACATCGCCTTGCGGGCCATCATCAATCCCGGCGACGAGGTTCTCTATCACGAACCCTGCTACGTCTCCTATAACCCAAGCGTGCGGCTGGCGCACGGCGTCGCCAAGGCAATCCGCACCCGCGCCGAGAACAAGTTTTCACTGACCGCCGAGGACGTCGCGGCCTCCATCACGCCGCGAACCAAAGCGATCATGCTGAATTTCCCGACCAACCCGACGGGCGCCACGCTGTCCGCCGAGGAAGTCGAGAAGATCGCCCGCGTCTGCATCGACAACGATCTATTGGTCCTGACCGACGAGATCTACAGCGAACTCACCTACTCCGGTAAACACAGCACCATTGCCGCGCTGCCGGGCATGAAGGAACGCACCATTTTCCTCCATGGATTCTCAAAAGCATTTGCGATGACCGGTTTCCGCATCGGTTACGTCTGCGCTCCCGTGGCCCTCACCGAGGCTATGCTGCGCGTCCACCAATACTCCATGCTCTGCGCCCCGATCCTCAGCCAGGAAGCCGCCATCGAAGCGCTGGAACATGGTCTCGACGACATCGCCGCCATGCGCGAGCAGTACCGGCTCCGTCGCAATTTCATCGTCAAATCTTTCAACGAAATCGGCCTGCCCTGCCACATGCCGAACGGCGCCTTCTACTCGTTCCCGTCCATCCGCGAAACCGGCCTGACCTCGCGCGAATTCGCCGTGCAGTTGCTCGAACAGCAACGCGTCGCGGTCGTTCCCGGCGACGCCTTCGGCCCCAGCGGCGAAGGCCACGTCCGCGCCAGCTATTGCGGCGCCATGACCGAGTTGGAAAAAGCCATCGACGGCATCGGCAAGTTCGTCCGCAACCTCAAAAAATAGGTCGCGCTGCGACCGCTACTTCCCCTGCTCGATCTTCCTCTGGTACGCCTTGTTCGAATAGCCGGACGCGCGCGCCAGTTGCTCCCACTCGTGCTGCACTCGCGTATACGCATCTTTTGTGCGTTCGTCGGCAGCCAGGTTCGAGAAATTCTTCTTGAGCTTCACGTATGCCTCGATCAAGTGCTCGTACTCGGTATTGATCTTCTCATCCGTGCGTCCCGAACTCAGCGTGCCCGCAAAATTCTCCGCCTGCGCGTGGAATTCAATGATCGCGTGCACCGCGTCATTCCCACCCCCTTCCGCGTCGTGCTGATGCTCGACGCTTTCGAGGTCGGCCGCCGCGATGGCCAGCACCTTCGACTGCGACGCCATGTTCTCGCGATGCGTGGGCGTCACCGTTACCTGCGTGGCGCACCCGATCATCGCCATCAAAGCCAATGCTACCGCTAACTTGCTGAATCTGTTCATTTTGCCTCCTGTCGGTTGTGTCGCTATTGGAACACAACCTGCGGCATCGAGTCTAGACAAACCGCCCGACTGCCATTACACTTTGCGCCCTGATTCTCCGATGAACGAAGCGAAACAACTCAATGTCGGTCTGGTCGGTGCCGGTGTCGTCGGCGGTGGCGTGGTGAAACATCTCACCCACAATGACGATCTCATCACCGAACGGCTGGGCATGCGCATTCACCTCAAGTGGGTCTGCGATAAGGATCAGTCCCGCCTGAAGGATTTGCCCATTGCCAGCAAACATCTCACCGGCAACGTGCAACAGGTCCTGCAGGATCCTGACGTCCATGTCATCGTCGAACTCGTCGGCGGTACCGGCTTCGCCAGGACCCTGATTCTCGACGCGCTCAATCGCGGCAAAGTGGTCGTCACTGCCAATAAGGCATTACTCGCCCACGACGGCGAGGAACTGTTCAGCGCCGCCGCCAAAACTTCATCGAACATTTTCTACGAAGCCAGTGTCTGTGGCGGCATTCCGATCATCAAGTCTCTCCGCGAAGGATTCGTCGCCAACCATTTCCCGATCATCTACGGCATCGTCAACGGCACCTGCAATTACATCCTCTCGCGCATGACCGCGGACAATTTGCATTTCGAGGAAGCCCTGGAGGAAGCCCAGTCTCGCGGGTACGCCGAGGCGGACCCCGCGCTCGACATCGACGGCGTGGACTCCGCGCACAAGGCGACGATTCTCGCTTCACTCGCGCATGGGTTCTGGACCGGCTTCGAAAACACCTACGTCGAAGGCATCCGCCAGGTCTCACAGCTCGACATCCAGATCGCCCGCGAACTCGGCTACACGATCAAACTGCTGGCGATCGTCAAAAGCGACGAGGATTGCAACTCTCCCGCCGTGGAAGTGCGCGTGCATCCTACCCTCATTCCGCACAGCCACGTACTCTCCAGCGTCAACGGTGTCTTCAACGGTATCGTCGTGCACGGCGATGTGGTCGGCGATACCATGTTCTACGGTCGCGGCGCGGGCGCGGACGCTACCGCCAGCGCGGTCATCTCGGATTTGGCCGACGCCGCACTGAATCTCAAGTTCGGCAGCAAACAACGCGTGCCGGCCTTCGTATCACACCGCCTCAACGCGCGCGTCCGCACCATCGATGACGTCGAGTCGCGCTACTACCTGCGATTGACCGTCGAGGATCGGTCGGGCGTGATCGCTAAAGTCTCACAGATTCTCGGCGAGGCCGATATCAGCATTGCATCCGTGCTCCAACGCGAAGCTCCCGAGCCCAAAGCCGGGCACACAGCCGACAGCAGCGGCACGGTTCCGTTGATCATGATGTTGCACACCGCGAAAGACCGCGCCGTTCGGGATGCCATCGCCAAGATTGACGCCCTCAGCGTCGTCAAAAGCAAGACCGTCGTCATCCGCGTCGAGAACTTCGAGGCAGCCACATCATGAGTGCGTGGCGCGGAGTCATCGAACAATATCGCAAGTATTTGCCCGTCACGGACAAGACGCCCGTTGTGTCCCTGTGCGAAGGCAATACTCCCCTTATCCACGCATACAACCTGGAGAAGATTATTGGCGGTGGCCTGGAAATTTGGCTCAAGTACGAGGGCTTGAATCCGACCGCATCCTTCAAAGATCGCGGCATGACCATGGCCGTCTCGATGGCCGTGGAACGCGGCGCAAAAGCCGTCATCTGCGCCAGCACTGGCAACACCTCCGCCTCGGCCGCAGCCTACGCTGCGCGGGCGGGCATCAAATGCGTGGTGCTTCTTCCCAAGGGCGCCATCGCCATGGGCAAGCTGACCCAGGCCATGATGGAAGGCGCAACCGTGATTGCCTTGCGCGGGAATTTCGATGACGCCTTGCACATCGTCCGCGAAATCGGGGAACGCTCCAGCATCCAAATCGTCAACTCCATCAACCCCGACCGCATCGAAGGCCAAAAGACCGCCGCCTTCGAAATCTGCGATGCGCTCGGTCGCGCCCCGGACTTCCATCTGCTGCCCGTCGGCAATGCCGGCAACATTACGGCGTATTGGAAAGGCTATCAGGAGTATCGGGCCCACAAGATCACTTCTTCCGCACCAAAAATGCTCGGCTTTCAAGCCGAAGGCGCCGCGCCCATCGTTCGCGGACACGCAATCGAAAAGCCGGAAACCATCGCCACCGCCATTCGCATCGGTAATCCCGCCAGTTGGAAGCTCGCCGCAACCGCCCGCGACGAATCCGGCGGCCTGATCGACATGGTGAGTGACGCCGAGATCATCGACGCCTACAAACTTCTCGCCGCAAAGGAAGGCGTCTTCGTCGAGCCCGCCTCCGCCGCCGGCCTCGCCGGCCTGCGCAAACACGTAGCGAAAGGACTTTTCCCGCGCGGCGCAGTCGTCGTGATCACCCTCACCGGACACGGGCTGAAAGACCCCGACACCGCAATGGCCAACGCCTCCTCGCCCATTACCTGCGATGCGAACGCGGACGAAGTGTTGAAAATAATCGGGATTTAGGCGGCCTCGCGCCGCCACTGACAACTACCCATGGCTCTTATCGTCCAAAAATATGGCGGGACATCGGTCGGCAATCCCGAACGAATCAAAAATGTCGCGCGTCGCGTCCTGGCGACGCAACAAGCCGGCAACAAAGTTATCGCCGTCGTCTCCGCGATGAGCGGCGTGACCGACAACCTCATCAAGCTCGCCAAGGAAGTCCATCCCGAGCCGAACGAACGCGAGATGGACATGCTTCTCTCCACCGGCGAACAAACGACCATCGCCTTGCTTGCGATGGCATTACATGCGCTCGGCGCGAAAGCCGTGTCCTTGACTGGCGCGCAGGCCGGCATCGTCACCGACGGCCTCCACACCAAGGCCAAGATTGCCAATATCGCGCCGAAACGCGTCCACGAATTCCTCGACAACGGCAACATCGTGACCATCGCCGGCTTTCAAGGCGAAACCGCTGACGGCCAGATTACCACGCTCGGGCGCGGCGGCAGCGATTTGACCGCCATCGCCATTGCCGCCGCCGTCAAGGCCGACCTCTGTCAGATTTACACCGACGTCGACGGAGTCTATACTTCCGATCCGCGCATCGTGCCGAACGCGCGCAAGCTCGCGGAAATCAGTTACGACGAAATGCTCGAACTCGCGGCACTTGGCTCAAAAGTGATGCAGGCCCGTTCCGTCGAATTCGCCAAGAAGTTCGGCGTCGTGTTCGAAGTGCGCAGCAGTTTCAACGACAACCCGGGGACTATTGTGAAAGAAGAAACCGCAAAAATGGAAGATGTGGTCATCCGCGGCGTCGCGGTCGACAAGAACCAGGCCAAAGTCACCATCGCCGGCGTGCCCGACAAACCCGGCATCGCTGCGAAGGTCTTCAAGACGATCGCCGACGCCCATATCAACATCGACGTCATCGTCCAAAACGTCAGCGAGAAAGGCTTCACCGATATCTCCTTCACCGTCGCCTCCAACGAGGCGGCCAAGGCCACAAAAGCCCTGCAGCCCATCGTCAAGGAGATCGGGGCGCGGGAGGCCACTTTCACGGTGGAAATCGCCAAGCTGTCCGTCGTCGGCATCGGCATGCGCTCGCACCCGGGCGTGGCCGCCAAAATATTTGAGACACTCGCCTCCACGGGCGTGAACATCGACATGATCTCCACCAGCGAGATCAAGATCTCCGTCATCATCGGTCTGAAGGATGCCGACAAAGCCGCCCGGGCAGTTCACGACGCGTTCGAGTTGGGCAAGTAGTTGCGCGAACGTGGTGTACCCTCGATGCATTATGATAACAACAAACGAACTGACCCCTTCCCAACAAACGAACTGACCCCTTCCCAACAAACGAACTGACCCCTTCCCCGGCCTTTAACGCTCGTCTGTAATATAAAAACTTGGTTGACGGTTGACGGCGCAAACAATCCCGGTTGGTTTGCTCCCTTTTCGTAGCTCAATGAAGTCCAACTTGTACTCTGTCCTATGTTGTTTTGCTTCGTAGATTGCGACGTGTTGGAGAAGCGGATGAATCAAACAATGATATGCAATATATCGAAACAACGGTTTACATCTGCATCCGTAGAGGCGTGCCTACACCATTGCACGCTTCCTCACGGCTCATAGAGTCGTGGCTACACCACTGCGCGCTTCCCACGGCTCTAGAGCCGTGACTACACCACCAATCGGATTTCGCCACTTGCTATCGTTATACGATACTGCTATACTGCAGGCATGTTGAGTCGGACAGATGCATACGCCGAGACATCGCATCGAGCGACCCGGAGCACGCGGTTGTGCCACAACAACCACAGGGGAAAAGTGGCGTCAAAACATGCATTTCTGCGAAACGAACCGGATTGGTTTGGAGGCTAAAATCAGGGTTAACTTATTGATGATGAATCAGATGCCGCACAGCCCAGAGGAAAAACGAATCCGGTTCGTTTGGCGTGAAAACGACATCGCGGCATTTCAGGTTGGTGGCGCTGCAGCCAGCGTTTCGGTGCGCCGATTTCAATGTCATTCGGACGGCTCGCGGCTGGATACCTTTCAGGCTTCCAGCCCTACAAACGGACATGATGGTTAACAACAAATGCAGCGCCAACAGCGCAGTTGACGGGCGGAGCCGTTGGTTTTAGTCTCTTTACTTGCCAATGAGCCGGAAAATCTACATCTACGATACGACGCTCCGTGACGGGGCGCAGGGTGAAGGCATCTCGTTTTCGAGCGGTGACAAAATTCGCATCGCCGAGCGGCTTGACTCCTTCGGCATCCATTACATCGAAGGTGGCTGGCCGGGCTCCAACCCGAAGGATATGGATTTCTTTACGGAGGCGGCCAAACGGAAGTTCAAGCATGCCAAAGTCGCGGCCTTCGGCAGCACCCGCCGCGCGAACACCAAGTGCAAGGACGATCCGCAGATCGACATGTTGGTCAAGGCCAACACGCCCGTTGTGACGCTGGTGGGTAAGACGTGGTCATTACACGTCAAGGAAGTCATTCGTACCACGCCCGAGGAAAACGTGGCCATGATCGGCGACTCCGTCCGTTTCTTCAAGGAACACGGCAAGGAGGTCGTCTACGATGCCGAGCATTTTTTCGATGGTTACAAGGACGACCCGCGATACGCGATGTCCACACTGAAAGCTGCGCAGGATTCAGGCGTCGATATCGTCGTTCTCTGCGACACCAATGGCGGCACGATGCCCGGTGAAATCGGCCGCATCACCGCCGAAGTCATCAAGCAGATGAAGTGCGCGGTCGGCATCCATACGCACAACGATTCTGGCGTCGGCGTTGCCAACGCGCTCGCCGCGATCGAAGCCGGCGCGGTACAGGTGCAGGGCACGATCAACGGTTATGGTGAACGCACGGGCAACTGCAATATGACCACGGTCATCCCCTGCCTCGTGCTGAAGATGGGCTATGACTGTATCTCGAAGGAGAATGTTGGCCGCCTCCGCGATCTGTCGATGTTCGTCGATGATCTGGCAAACGTCCGCCACGACATCCGCCAACCGTTCGTCGGAGCGACGGCGTTCGCGCACAAAGGCGGCATCCACGTCAACGCCATCGAAAAGGTGGCACGCAGCTACGAGCACATCGAGCCGGAGACGGTTGGCAATCATCGCCGCGTGCTCGTCAGCGAACTCAGCGGCCGCAGCAATATTCTCTTGAAGGCGCACGAGCTGGGCATGGATCTCAGCAAAGACACGCCGGAAGTGCGCGACATTCTTCAACAACTCAAGCAACTCGAAAATGCGGGCTACGAATACGAAGCAGCCGATGCCAGCTTCCATATCCTTGTGCAGAAGTTGCTGAGGAAGCACAAGCCGTTCTTCAAACCGCTTACCTATTACGTTACGGCGGCTGGCCTCTGGCATGGAACGACTCTGGGCCTCGGGTCTTCATCGAGTTCGTCTTCGAGCAGCGATGAGAATCGCATCGAAGCCACGGTGGATATCGAGGTCGGTGGACAGAATGTGCATACCAAGGAAGCCGGCGATGGTCCCGTTAACGCGCTGGACAAGGCATTGCGCGCGGCGCTCCTGAATTTCTATCCTGCGATCGCCAATGTGCAGCTCATCGACTACAAGGTGCGCATCCTCGACGGCGCGAGCGGGACCGCCGCCAAGACGCGCGTCATCATCGAGAGTACCGACGGCACAGACACATGGGGCACGGTCGGGGTCGACGCCAACATTATCGAAGCCAGTTGGGAAGCCCTCGTGGATTCCGTCGAGTACAAACTGTTCCAGGACGAAAAGCGGAAGTGAGCGAAGCGAAAGATCTCCTGCCAAATGGATTCCCAGGCTCTTCTTGATTTGGTTCGTGCCAGCCCCAAAGACGGCGGTGTCTTGGAGCTCATCGTGCTTCGGTTGCCGAACGATCAACGTCATACGCCGCCGCAGGCAACTCTCAGCACAGAGCGCGGCGTTGCGGGAGACCGCTGGAGCCTGAAGACCAATCCCGATCCGCTCATGCAAGTCTCGGTGATGAATTCCCGGTTTCTCGAAGCCATTGCTGGTGGATCCGAACGCATGAACCTCGCCGGCGACAATCTGATCGTTGATCTCGACCTGCATGAGGGTAACGTCCCCCCGGGTACGCGCTTGCGCATTGGCGAGGTCGTGTTGGAAGTCACGGATGTTCCACACACCGGTTGCAGCAAGTTCGAACGGCGCTACGGAAAGGCCGCGCTGGACCTCACCAACACGCCGGAAGGCTCCGCCATGCATCTGCGCGGCGTGCTTGCGCGGGTAATTCAGGGAGGGGAGGTGCGGCTTGGCGACACGATCCGCAAAGAAGCGTCCCACGCTTAAGACCGAGCGACTCATCCTCCGCCCATTTGGACCGGGTGATGCACCGCGCGTGGCACTTCTGGCCGGCGACCGTGATGTCGCCAAGACCACGCTCGCCATCGGCCACCCCTACGAACTCAGTTCGGCCGAGAACTGGATTGCGACGCATCAGGAAGGCTTTGAAAAGGGTGAACAAGCGGTCTTTGCCATCACCCTCAAGAACAACCACGAACTTATCGGCGCAATGGGACTTGGCCTCAACCTCGATCAGGAGATTGCCGAATTGGGCTACTGGATTGGGAAATCGTATTGGGGTAAAGGTTACTGTACGGAAGCCGCGCGCGCAGTCCTACACTTCGCGTTCACCAAACTTCGCCTGAACCGCGTCCATGCTCACCATTTCAGCCACAATCTGGCCTCGGGGCGCGTCATGCAGAAAGTCGGCATGCACCACGAAGGTTGTCTCCGCAAACACGTGAAGAAATGGGGAGAGTTTTTCGACGTCGAAGCCTACGGTATCTTGCGGTCGGTGTTTGTGAAACCAACCCCGGGCTGATTACATTCCGCCCGTTTGCTGCAACATGCGGCGCAGTTCCGCGCTGAATTCCTGCATGTCCGGCGGCGTCGGCTTGCTGGACCCCAGTTCGGGCTCGAGTCCCAATCGTCCCATCTCATCGAGGAACCAATGCGCCTTCGCCCCGGAAGAGAACCGCGCGTACCCGCTTAGCATCGAGCCCGGTGCAGGAACTTGATCGACACTGATCGAAAGCTTGCCGCCGGTTCCCGGTTCCGTTGGCACAGCCGCCGGCTCCGCGGCGGTCGGAGCAAATGCACCGCCCGCGCCGGCCACAGGAGCGGCTGGCGGCAACACGGTCTTCAGCAATTCCTTTTCCGGCAACTTGGCGTCCGGCATTTCCGACAATAACAGCCGCAAATCCATGTATTTGATCGGGTCGTTCTTCTCCTTGTGGAAGTAATCCTGGATTTGGGAAAGCGTGAGCCCCTTGGCCAGCAGTTCCTCCACGATCGGCTTGCGTTCCTCGTTGGTCATGCTGCCAGACTACACGCAACCGGCTTGACACTCAAGACCGGCATAAAGCCTTTCGTGACGACGGGATGATTTGGATTGTCTGACTAACGCCCCAAAGAATAGACTCATCAAACAAGGGAAGTGAGACTTCCTCCTTTTCGACAGGACCAGATTTGTGAATTCCCGCAACCAACCCTCCGCCGATCCCAAGACAAACGGTTGGCTCGACTCTCGGCGCTTCCGAAACTTGCTCGCCGTCAGCCTGATGCTGATCGCGGTTGCGACCCTCTATCGTCCGTGGCTTGTCCTGGGCGGCAACCGCACTCTCTTCGGGTTCGACTACCTTCAGCTTCATACGCACCGCATACGTTACGCCCGTGAGGCTCTCTTCGGTCCGCACCCCTGCCTGCCGGCCTGGTATTCGCGCGAATTGCTGGGCGCGCCGTTCTGGTCCAACATGCAGAGTTTTCCTTTTATCCCCACCCGCCTCTTGCTCCTGCTCGTCGATCCACTGCAGGCGTACGCGTTGGGCGTAAATCTGGCCGCAGCGTTGGCCGCGTTGTTCATGTATTTGTACTGCCGCCGTATCGGTTTGGCCCCACTGCCCGCGGCGAGCAGCGGTTGGACGTTTGCCGCGTCGGGCTTCTTCGTCTCGCGTATCATGGCGGGCCACCTGCCTCTCTTGGAAGCCTACCCCGCACTGCCTTTATTGCTTTGGCTGATCGAGACAACGCTTCAAGAACCATCATCGATTCGCCGATTTAATTCTCGGCTCCTGGCTCTGAGCGTCGCTTGTGGCTGCATTGTTATGGCTGGTCATCCGCAACTCCCCGCCTACGCCCTTGTTACCGCGGTTCTCTACCTCCTCTATCGTGCTCGCACCGCACGAGCCCTCAAGCCGCTGGGTGCGATCATTCTGGGCATCGGATCGGCCGGCTTTGTCCTTTGGCCCATGTTCCAACTCGTCTGCCGCAGCACCCGCCTGCTCCCCCTAGACGCGCCGCAAAATGACATCTCATTTCCTTACGGACGGCTGGCCACCTATCTCTTCCCTTGGAAGGATGGATTCCCAGACCCCTTTGGTACGACCTTGACGTTTACCCATTATCCCAACACTGCGTATTTTTGGGACACCGTCTGCTACGTCGGTTGGTTGCCACTCCTGGCACTGATTTTTCTGATGTTGCGGGGTAAATGGCGCGATCACCCCTGGCCGTTTTTCATCGTGCTGGGGAGTTTGGCCCTGATTCTCGCTTTACCCGTTACGCAGTCCATCCGATCTTTGATTCCGGGAACCATCTTGCGCAGCCCATCGCGCCAGATATACCTGACCACTTTCGTTTTGGCCCTGGCCCTGGGCGGGGCCCTGGATTCCTGGTTGCGCAAGCCCCCACCTTGGGCACGCACACTGACCCTGGGCCTGGCAGTTTCGGTGTTGGCCGCGCATGTCTTGGATCTTGGCCGGCACGATTTGCATTTCATTCGCGCGCTTCTGGCGACCAGCTTTGGCTCGCACAGTGTCAATGAGAGGTGGCGCACGCAGATCGGTGATGGGCGGATCGCAATGGACTTCGCAATCGCCTCCCCTCTGAATCGTGAGGTTGATGATATTGGCTTCTTTGACTCCGTCATACTGGCCCGGCCCTATCGCGCCCTGTTGGATCTCACCGATAAACCGCCAACTTTGAATATCCAAAAACTCGATGGCTCGCAGCTAAGTGCCCGCGCCCTCGCCACCACCGCAACGAAAGTGGTCGTCACAACCGATGAACGGGACGATTTGCCGCGCATCGGCAGCAGCGATCCCGTACACGTCTACGCAGTCCCTGCCTGGGTACCCCGTGCGTCCTTTCTCCCTCTTTCGCAAGCCAGCTTCCTGGGTGAGAGGGAGATTCACGAACGGCTTCGAGATCCAAGAGTCAACTTGACGAGGTTGATCATGCTTCCCCCGAACACGGACAAGCCTGTACCGCCAACTCCTGTTGTTCCTGATTTCGACGGGGCGGTCATCTACGAGCGCCCCACGAGCGATGTCATCGTCTTGAAGGTCAGAACCAACCAGGCTGGTTTTCTTCGCGTGCTCGAGTCTTTCGATCCCGGCTGGAGCGCCAATGTGGACGGGACACCCGCTCCCATCCTTCCCGCCGATGATTTCGCCCTCGCCATCCACTTGGACCCCGGTATCCACGAGGTACGCCTGCGATACGCCACCCCCGGCGCAAGAACCGGGGCCGCCATTTCCCTGGTCAGTCTTCTGTTGCTGGTTCCGCTGGTTAGTTGCCGTCGCCCCAAATCTCTCTGTGGTTGAATTGTCCGCGACTCTCCGCTACAACCCCTGTGCGATGGGCACTGCACCGACAGAGATTTCAAAGGCTTACGAGCCGAAGCTCGTGGAGGACAAGTGGTACGCCGACTGGCTGGCGAAGGGCTGTTTCACCGCCAACCCGGCGTCCACGAAGCCTGCCTATTCGATCGTCATCCCGCCGCCCAATGTGACGGGCGTGTTGACGATGGGCCACGTGCTCAACAACACGTTGCAGGACATCCTCGCCCGCCGCAAACGCATGCAGGGCTTTGAAGTGCTCTGGCTGCCCGGCACTGACCACGCAGGTATTGCGACGCAAACGGTCGTCGAGAAAACACTGCGCAGACAGGGCGTCATCAAGCATCGCGACGACCTCGGTCGGGAGAAGTTTGTTGAAAAGGTTTGGGAATGGAAAGAGAAGCACGGCGGCATCATCATCCAGCAGCTCAAGAAGCTCGGTTGCTCGTGTGATTGGACACGAGAACGCTTCACGATGGATGAAGCGTATTCACGCTGCGTCCTGCAGGTCTTCGTCGATCTCTACAAGAAGGACCTCATCTATCGCGGCAAACGCATGGTCAACTGGGACCCCGTCAGCCGCACGGCGTTGAGCGACGAAGAAGTCATCATGAAGGCGGTGACGGGCAGCCTCTGGCACATCCAATACCCAGTGCTCGACGCCACAGGGCGGCTGCACCCAAAAGATTTCGTCGTCGTCGCCACCACCCGTCCCGAAACAATGCTCGGTGACGAAGCGGTTGCGGTGAATCCCAGCGACACGCGCTACCAACACCTTGTTGGCAAAAAACTGTTGTTGCCGTTAAAGAACAAACCAATTCCCGTGATCGCCGATGATGCTGTTGATCCAAAGTTCGGCACGGGCTGCGTGAAAGTCACGCCCGCGCACGACGTGGCCGATTACGAGATGGCAGTCCGCCACAATTTGCCTTTCACCGTCGTCATCGGGCCGGACGGCAAGATGACCGAGGAAGCCGGCGAACCGTTCGTTGGCCTCGACCGCATGGAAGCGCGGGACGTTGTTGTGAACGAACTCACGGACGCCGGTTTGCTCCTCAAAACCGAGCCATACGAGCACAATGTCGGCCATAGCGAACGCACCGAAGTGCCCATCGAGCCGTACTTGAGCGAACAGTGGTTTCTCAAATACCCGCAAGTCCCCCGCTCCATCGATGCACTCGAAAAGAGTGAAATTCAATTCTATCCAGACCGGTGGACGAAGACCTACATGCATTGGATGCGCAATATCAGAGACTGGTGCCTGAGCCGCCAACTCTGGTGGGGCCATCGCATCCCCGTCTGGTATCGCGGCGACGAGGTCTACTGCGGCATTGAAGTGCCAACAGGCGACGGTTGGACGCAAGACCCCGACGTGCTGGACACATGGTTTAGTTCCTGGCTCTGGCCGTTCGCCACGATGGGGTGGCCCAACAAAACCGAAACGCTGGGGAAGTTTTACCCCACGACCGATCTTGTCACCGGCCCAGATATCATCTTTCTCTGGGTAGCGCGGATGATCATGGCGGGCTACGAGTACATGGACGTGAAACCATTCGGCAATGTGTACTTCACCGGCATCATCCGTGACACACAGGGCCGCAAGATGTCGAAGTCGCTTGGCAATTCGCCCGACCCGCTCGATCTGATCGCGAAGTACGGCGCGGACGGCCTGCGGTTCGGCCTGATGCTCATAGCGCCGCAGGGTCAGGACATCCTCTTCGATGAAAAGCGCTGCGAGGTTGGCCGCAACTTCATGAACAAGCTCTGGAACGCCGCGCGCTTCATTCAAATGCAGCGCGCCGCCAATCCATCAGCACGTCCGCCCAACGCTCATGACCAGAATATCCTCGGAGTACTCGTAAACACCGTCTCGCGAGTGACAATCTCCCTCGATGCGTACAAGTTCAACGAGGCGGCGAAGCAACTCTACGATTTTGTGTGGGGCGATTTCTGCGATTGGTACATCGAAGCCAGCAAAGTCTCTCCCAACATCGCTGTGCTCGACACCGTCTTTGGCACCACGCTGCGCATGCTGCATCCCTTCGCTCCCTTCATCACAGAAGAGCTTTGGCGTGGCATGCGATACGGTTCGGAGACCATCCAGTTTGCCAAGTGGCCGAAAGCCGATATGGTTGACGGTGCAATCATCGACGTCATGCCGAAGATGCAGGATTTATACGGCATCGTAACTGCCGGAAGGCAACTGCGCAGCGACTACGGGATTGAACCCCGCCAGAAGGTGTCTTTTGTCATCAAACCGAGCCGCCATTCAGATTTCATTGCAACAGAAATTCCATTTCTTACGCAGATCCTTTCGGCCGAGAGTTTGACCATCGCAGCGGATTACCAAGCGACAGGACTGACACCCAGTCTGGTGACCCAAGCGGCAACCATTTTTATGGTCGGCGCTGTCGATCCTGAGGCCGAGCGCGAGCGCCTCACCAAACAACTCGCGGATACCGAAAAGCAACTCGCCGCGACGGACGCGAAGTTGGCCAACGAGAACTTTACCAGCCGGGCCGCACCCATCGCCGTGCAGCGCGAGCGCGAGCGGCAGCAGCAGTTGCGCGAACAACGGGAGAAGGTCCAGGCGCTGCTGCGCGCGCTTCAGTGATCGAACTTGTCGAGATAATCACTGATGGGACTGCGGCGTTCCCCTTCCAGCTTTTGCGCCTGGTCGAATGTTTGGAAGTAGCCATTGAACACTCCGGAAAGCTCTTCCGGCGCGTAGGCGCGCTCCGCCTGATCCATGTAGGCGGCAATTGCGCGCGACTGTTTTTCGACCGTCGCTTGCATCACCGCAGCATGCCTTACCGCGCGACGAAAGCGGACGGTGTTACCCTGCAAGAGCCAGTTCACTGCGTCAATGTATTCATCCAGCACGGGGTGATAGGCGGGATGCCCCTGGCTGCGCAAGGCGCCCATGTGGTCGATCTTGTCTTTCAATACGTCCCCCAGCCAGGGCTCTTCGGCGTACATCCAGAGCTTGCCGATCGTCGTCTCCGTTTCCCCACGAGCACCTTTGGGTCGGTCGGTTGGCTCAAGTTTTACAATCAGGATCGCGGCGAGTTCGCGCGCTGTCTCCTCAGCAGAGAGATCTTGCGCCACGGTCACGGAGGTGCGCCGCACCTGCTCCAGACTCCACCATGTCTCGAGTGTCGTGTTCTGTGGAAAATCCTGATGATAGACGGTCCAGAACGCGTTGCTGGCCTCTTTTTGCGCCCCGAGTTGCTTCAGGAAATCTCGTAACTTTTGGGAACCATCAGGCAGCGCCAGCAGACTTTCCGTAAACATCCACGCGTTAGCCTGAAACAATTGCTGGTCCATCGGATCGACCGGGAGAACTGTAGCGTCCATCACATCCCTAACCTGCTGCGGACGGCCCGCTGCCACGGATCGTCGCGCAATCGATAACAGGGAGTCGAAATGTCCTTGAATCGACGCCGCAAGCCCCGCCACAAGCCAGAGCGGTATGACGGGCGTCGCATACAACTGTTTACGACCGACCGGTTGCTCGCGGTTGGCCCACTCCAGGGATAAGGCCTTGACCATCGTCACCAGCAACTCGGATTCGTTAAGCGGTGACGGTACCAGGCAACGAATCTGATACTTGAGGTGCGTCTCCGTCTGGAACACCGCCAGCGAGATCGCGGGTGCGTTGGTCTGCACCGGGTCACGGGTGCGCACCACGAGCAGAATCGGGTCCCGCCAATGATCGGCCACATCCATCCGTCGCAGCCACTCGCGCTTGACGTGTTCCGCGTACACACACAGGGCGGACGACAGCAGCGGATTGTCGGCATAAGCGGCGAACTGCCGCGATGCGCTGACGGTGCTCGCGAGTGCATTCGTGCCGGTGGACGCCGCGCCGGCGTTGCGGGCGGCATGGAATTGCGCGAGCGCAACGGCAGCGACTGTGAGAAACCGGCTCAAGTGTCGCGCGTTCATGTCCGCCGTGAACGGGCTTAGTGCGGCTGATACGTCAGCAGCACTTCCTTCGTCGTTACCGAAACCGAAGTGAGCGCATCGAGCATCTGCTTCTCCTGGCCAAGATTCCCGAAGAGTTTGGCATAATAGCGATCAAAAATGCCCGTCGTTTCCAGAATCCACGGATGGATCGGCAGCGAACCGACTGCTCCGCCGATGGGTTTGAAGACGAAATGGCCACCCTCCATCGTGGGCACACCCGAGTAAGTGAGATAAAGTTGCTTATCAAACGAACCTCCCAAATGGACTTTGCTGAGATAGATCGCGGTCACGAAACCATCACCCAGCTCGATCTGCAGTTTGGTTGGATATATCGATATCCCCTTGGGCTCGTTCTTTTGCAGCCCGAGCGTGTCAACGAAGGCGTTCAACTCTGTCTCGCTGATTCGAATCGTCAGCGGAGTTTTCTGCAGGCTGATCCCATCCAATTCAAACCGCTTCTTGTCGATGGAATTCAAATCCTCGCTGGAAGTGCTGATGGGGCGCAACGTGGGCATCTGCAGGGCGAGGACAATTGCCGTAACGATCGCCAGTAAAATCACAACCTGGATCAACCGCCCGAGCATCGCTCCCGTCCGGCCCTTCTTCTTCTTGGTCAGATCCTTCCCGCCCTGACTGGGAGACTTGATTTCACTGAGATTGAGTTTGGCGCCGCAGGAGTGGCAAAAGATCCGGCCCAATTCGTTGTCGTACCCGCATTTTGAACAAATGACCATGGGTTAATCCTTCTTTGTCGTTCCCTTTGCGTCACCCGATTTCGCCGGTGCGCCGCTCGGCTTCGCCGGGGTGCTGCCCGACTTCGCCGCGTCCGACTTTGAACTGGCAGCCGTGCTGGCGGGGGCAGGAGTATCCTTCTTTGCGCCCGCCGCATAGTTTGGCGTTCGATAATCCGTCGAGTAAAACCCCGAGCCCTTAAAGATCAACCCGGCCCCCGTGCCAAGCAGCCGCTTCACCCGACCATGACACTTCGGACAGGTCCGCTTCGGCCCATCCTTGATCGACTGGTACAACTCATAGTGGTGCCCGCACTTCTGGCACTCGTATTCATAAGTCGGCATGTGTAAAAAGGCGCTTTCTTATCGAACAACTCCTTGGTTCAAGTCAACCTCGAATTCGGTAGTATACCATTCCCCCGCTGCTCTTTCCAGCACCAGCGCCATACGGTAATGACCCCATCTGCCGACATCCCCTTCATCTCGTGGGAGCGAATTTCCTGTCGCGATTCCCACAACCTCTACTCCCACTGGAACGCGGGAGGAACATTACCATCGCGACTCGCCCCTTTGGCTTCATTTCTCTCCAAACGAACCGGATTCACTTTTTGCGCTGCTCTTTCGTAACTACCACCGGCATATGGTATTACAACGAAAATCGCGCCGCGACTAATCCGGTTCGTTTCGCAGAAACGCATGTTTTTCGCCCTTCCCTCCCCTCCAACCTTTCTCCTCTGAGGCCCCTTCGAAGTTGGACGTTCCGTGTTCATTTATCTTCCCGACTATACCCATTCCACCACACGATGTCCAGTAGAATTATCGCTTTACGATATGCGGATGGAATACCCTGTGACATCGTAGGCCGCGTGCCCCAAGCGGCGGGGTTTCGGTGAGGGCAACTTTGTTACATTCTTTGTGGACATCCAATCCGACATTCTTATGATGTGCGTTAATGAGCTTGCCTCCTGCCAGTAGGGCTTGTTCGAACTTCGGTTCGCGACCAGTATGAGCTCTACTCCGAAAGCTTTCGGTGCAATCCGCGAAAGAATCGAGGCAAGCTCTGTGCTCTCAACCCCCAAAACACACTGCGCGTTCTCCTTCACGCCGCCAGTATGTCTAGGCGACTTGACGCATTCCGATTATGCCAGATACTCACTACGAGGAGATACTTGCCAAACAGCTCGTGATGAATCGCGAGACTTGGGCGGCATTGCAGAAGCACGGAGTCACCGAACGGAGTCGGCTTCGGTTGGATTTTCCCTACAATGCACCTGGCCGTGATGCTGCCGATGCGATGCGTGCATTGATTCAGGAACAAACAAATTACGACGTTCGAGTTGAGTCGGACGGTTCATCCCCGCGTCACAATTGGCGAGTCGAGGGCACGACACAGGAGACAACCATTTCTCCACAGATTTTAGATCAGTGGGTTACGTGGATGGTCACGGCCGGCAAGGTGCGTGCCTGCGACTTTGATGGATGGGGAACAGAGGTATGAAAGACACGTTTCCTCACCATGCACTCCAGCCTCTGCCGCTCGGCTGCCTCTGTTCCCCTTTCACGATTGGCATTACTGATGCAAAACATCGAAATTGAATTACCACCGAAAGCGAATCTCTCCAAGGTGGAGAAGACAATTGAGACCAGCCTCGCGGCAGTTGGCTTGGAGGTTTCTCTGCGGGGAACGCTCAAGAAGTTCCCCGGTTGCACTCACTGGCACGCGAAGAGCCCCGGTCAGTCCGGCACGTTGGAACTGACTCTCTGGCCGCAACAACACCGGGTCTGGATCACCATCCAGAACGGTCGCACCGCTGATTGGATTACCGAGAAGTTGCCCGAAATCCATAAACTCTTGCGAAGCTGAACATGACCGCTGACACATCTGTACCTACCGAACTCGGAATCTACGCGTGCCCCGTCTGCAAGCGCCTCTTGCGCCAGGAAGAAGGTCTGCTCCGCTGTCCCATTTGTTCCCGAGTCTACCCAGTCCGGGACGGTATCCCCGACTTCATTCTGGAAGAACTATCCCAAAGTGCGGACCCCGTCCTGCGGAGAATGCGCTTCATCGACCGAATGGCGCGCATTTACGAAACGAGGTTGTGGTATCCCATCGTTCTCATGGTCTACGGTGGATTCCACAGCCTATCCCTTGCACAATTGGTCAGTTCCGTGTCTCAGAAAGTCCAACCGACCAAAGGACGGGTGTTGGATATCGCCTGTGGCCCCGGCACCTTTGGCCGGCGGATTGCCTCACCGTCGAAGGAGGTGTTCGGGATCGACGTATCCAGGGGGATGCTTCGGCAAGGCGCTGCTTATATTGCCAGGGAAGGCATTCCCAACGTGCGTTTCGCCCGTGCTCGGGTGGAGGCCCTTCCCTTCGAAGACGGCCTTTTTGACGCCGTCCTCTGCTGTGGCTCGCTTCATCTCTTTACCGATACCGTGGTCGCTCTGCACGAGATGGCGCGCGTGATGAAGCCGGGAGCCATTCTTGCCGTCTTCACTTTCACCGCCGGTCGCGGAGGTATCCTCAAGTTTCGCCGCGTGCGTGAGTGGAGTCTCAAGAATCACGGCCTTCATGTATTCGACCTTTCCGAGATGGACCAGATCCTGAGCGCTTCTGGCTTTAAGGACTTCCAGCCCGAAGTATCCGGCTCCATTTTGACATTCAGCGCCCGCAAAACAGCGGCCTGATTGGTGTAACCGGATGTCGCTTTCGGTTCCGCTTTGACGGTTGACATCACCAGCCCGCGATGGCTCAATTCTCATTGTCAGACAGAAAGGAGTAACGATGAAGATTTACTGGGGATGGAAAGACGTTCCAGAATTGGCCGGTTTGTCTCCCAGCGAGCGGCGCAAGGTCGTGCGAGATTGCTTCTTTAAGTTTGGTTTCGGTCTTTGGTTTTGGGTGGGTCAATTGGCCATTTTTGTCTTCGCGCTTTTGGGAGAGGTCACCGGCGTTATCTTGTGCGATGGGCTGGGTCTTCCCCCGGCCGTCTATTACGCCTGCGGATTGGTCGGCGTGCTGATCGGCTGCCTGCTTTATTCGGTGCTGTACTACGCCGTTGTGATGGAGCGGTTACGTCCGCACTTTCGTGACTACATTACACAGACGAAAGTTCATTCGTAACACCGCACCGGAGCCAATTCCAGTGTCGCCGCTTCCGTTCCGCTTTCGCGGTTGACATCACCACCCCGGCATGGCTCAGTTGTCGTCAGGAGATAAGATTCGTGATCATTCCCACGTGGCACTATCGACTGGCTGCGCAGACTCAAGAATTGGTCCATGACGACGCCCCGGTGACAGTTTGGACGCGAATGGGCTTTAAGTGGCATTGGGAACTATTGGGAATCCCCCCTCTTATCGTCTGGATTTCTGGTTCGGGCTACCTGACGTATCACGTCTGGAAAACACACCCGCTGGACAGCTCCCGTAAGAAAGTGCTTTGGACGATTGTTCTCGCTGTCCCGGTCGTTGGCTGGTTGCTCTATGGACAGTTTTACCGCGAGGCAAAACAAGAATCCTGGATAAAACTGTAGCCAGGTCAACTCCAACCCTCGCTGGAGCCAACACCTAGAAACGGAAACAAAGATGATTCCAGGGTTTGGGCTGGTGATCATGCTCGCGTGCGCTGCATTTTTCTATCACGCCGGCGAGGAAGCGTATTCTTCAGGCATCCCGCTCGCCGCTATCAGCCTCGGCCTGTGGCTCGCTACCGGTTACGTCTTGAACGTCGGATGGCTCGGCCATACTCTCGTTCAAGTCGGATTGTTTGCGGCTCTCACGGCTCGGAACGTGATGCGAGACAAGCCCAAAAAATGATTCGATGGCCTAAACATGGCAAGAGCACCATTTCAAATCCTCGTTTTCCCGTATCGCCACGTGGGTGACCAATTCGAATTCGGTTTGTTCAAGCGTGCGGATGATGCCAACTGGCAGGGTATCGCTGGCGGTGGCGAAGACCATGAGACCCCTCTGCAAGCGGCTATCCGGGAGACTGAGGAAGAGAGCGGCATCCCATCCGTTGCGACCTTCGTAAAACTGGACACCATCTCGTCTGTGCCCGTCACCTGCTTTCGCGATAGTCATCTTTGGGGAGAAAAGGTCTATGTGATACCCGAGTATGCTTTCGGAGTGCCCGTCGATGGCCAGGAGATCCGACTTTCTCCAGAGCATTCGACATTCGCATGGTGCAGCTTCGAGGAGGCAAAACAGAAGCTCCGATACGATGGCAACCGAACCGCCTTGTGGGAGCTGAATCAAAGACTTCTCGGCTTGGGACCAAGGGACTGAAAATGCAGACCAATCATCCACAGACGCGAGCGCGGGCCAACGCCCGCATCGCTGACTTCGATGGAGAAAGCGTGCCACATGACTAGCAACGCTAGATTTCTCGTTCTCACATTGGTTTTGGCGCTCCTGCCAACGATTTCGCATGCAAAAGGTGCAGACGGTCTTGTCATTTTGAAGGGCACGCTTCAAGAGGCGAACACAAACGATGAAGAAGTGTCGTTTGTGTTCTCGGGAAAATTGTCATTTTCATTCTTCACTGCCGCACAGGGCGACGCTGATCGTAAAAGGATAGATTTGCAGTTCGACGTCAAGAAACTCCCAATTCACATCCCTAAGTTTGGGACAAGCGAGTACGACAGCAAGGATGATCCGTTTATTGTGAGCTTCAAGAACGCGGCGAAACACGCCTCTGAGACGTCTCGCTCGGGCGAGACAGTGAGCGTTGCCTTATTTCGCCCAAAGCTTTCGTACGATATCCAAGGCATTATCGAGAAGGTGGAGTGTACACATGCGCAAGTGATGCCAGACCGCCTTGAACGTGAGTTGCGGAGACATGGGCTGCCATGACACATCCCATCTCCCCACCTCCATGCGAAATATTAGTGCGCGAAACTTTCTCTTGAAAAATACGTTCGGCCCCGTACGATACCTCGCCAAGTGAGGAGCCGGATTGAAATCCCCTGCAGCATTTAATCTAAAACAGTATCTGGACCGCCTGTGTGTGCGAGTAGACGCGGCGCTTGACCAACTCTTGCCGCCCGAATCCGCCGCGCCGCCCACGATCCACAAGGCGATGCGTTACTCGATCTTTGCGGGCGGGAAACGCATTCGGCCCGTCCTCTGCCTCGCCGCCTGCGAAGCCGTTGGCGGCAAACCCGCGACCGCCATGCCCCTCGCTTGCGCCGTCGAATGCATCCACACCTACTCGCTCATCCACGACGATCTACCCAGTATGGACGACGACGATCTGCGTCGCGGCAAACCTACGAACCATAAAGTCTTCGGTGAAGGCATCGCCGTGCTGGCCGGTGACGCGCTGCTGACCGAGGCGTTCGCCATGGTCGCAAAAAGCAACCCGCCGAAACGCTATCCGGTGCGCGAGTTGGTAAGCGATCTCGCCATGGCCGCCGGCAGCCTGCGACTCATCGCGGGTCAGGTCCAGGACCTCGAAAACGAAGAACGACAGGCCAGCCTGGAGGAAGTCAAAACCACTCACCGGAACAAAACCGCCGCCCTCATCACCACGTCCATCCGCCTGGGCGCGATGGCGGCCAACGCCACGCCGTCCGAACTCAAGCGCCTGACCCGCTACGGCCAGGACCTCGGCGTCGCATTTCAGGTCATCGACGACATCCTCGACGCGACGAGCACCAAGGAAGTCATGGGCAAGAGCGTCCGCGCCGACGAGAAAAACAAGAAGTCCACCTTCCCCACCGTCCTCGGCCTCGACAAGTCGCGTCAATACGCCGCCGACCTCATCGCCGACGCCCACAAACAACTTTCCGTCTTCGGCAAGCAAGCCGACCCCCTCCGCGCCATCGCCGACTTCTTCTTAACCCGCAAGAATTAGCTTGGCGGCACGTTCGCTTGCGCCGTCAGCGCCGAGGCTCTCAACAACTATCGCCAACTCTTGCCGCATTGCTTCCCGCTTCGCGTCGTTCTTCAACAACTCGCGCGCCACGGGGGCGACACGATCCGGATTCGCGGCGTGCTGGATGAACTCCGGCACGATTTCGCGACCGGCGATGACGTTGGGCATGGCGAGCCAGTTGACCTTCACCACCATGCGACCAATGAGGTAGGTCAGCCAGTTCACTTTGTAGACCACGATCATCGGACAGCCGTAGAACGCGCACTCCATCGTGGCCGTCCCGCTGGCGGTGATTGCCAGCGTGGCGTGCTGCATCAATTCATGCGCGGTGCCCAACTCCACCTTGATGCGTGGGTGGTGCATCATCATCGCCGCCGACTGTTCATTCACCGCTGCCACGATGAACTCCAGGTCATTCGGCAATCGATCCACGATGCCCGCCATAATCGGAAAAATCTTCGCTACTTCCCTCTCACGACTTCCGGGCAACAATAAAATGAGTTTCGGATTTCGTGTTTCGGATTTCGTGCTTTCGCCGAGCCTCTCGGCGAAAGGATGGCCAACGAACTCCACGCGCAACTTGGGCGCATGTTTGGCGTACCAGTCTTTCTCGAACGGGAAAATACAGAGCATCAAATCCACGTCGCGCTCGATCTGTTGGGCGCGACTCGCGTGCCACGCCCACAACTGCGGCGAAATGTAGTAGATGACCTTGATCCCCCGCTCCTTCATCTGCGCGGCGAACCGCAGGTTGAATCCCGGGAAGTCCACCAGCACCACCGCGTCCGGCTTCCGTTTCTCCGCCTCTTCGACCAGATCCCAGAAGATCTCGCGAAACTTACCGTAATTCCTCAGCACCTCGACCAGCCCAACCACCGCATGCTCGGTAAGGTCCAACAGCAACTCCATCCCCGCCGCCTGCATCTTCGCCCCGCCCGCCCCAAAGACCTTCACCTCCGGAGCCTGCACCCGCAGCGCCTCGATGAGTTTTGCCGCATGCGCGTCGCCCGAGGCTTCGCCAGCGATGAACATCAATGTCACTGCCGCCGCACCTGCTCGGTGATCTCCATGGCGACCTCAAGTGCCTGCTTCGCGGCTTCGCCGGTGACCAGCGGGTCGCGGTGGAACCGGATCGAGTCGAGGAAATGTTGCAATTCCAGCTTGAGCGGCTCGTCGCGCTCGATGGGAACTGGTTCGCGAACGATTTTTCTTCCCCCGAATTCGCTGACAATGCTCGCGTGTTTGCCGGCGAGCAGTTTTTTCAATAAACCAGATTCCTGCGCGTCTTCCGCGGCAACGCGATAACTCTCGCCCTCCTGCTTCATGTAGTCGAGCGAGACGTATGCGGCACCGTGCGAAGTGCGTCCAAACACCCGAATCTTCCGCATCTTTTCCGCTGACACGCGGCTGGCGGTGATGTTGGCCACGCAGCCGTTGGCGAACTTCAACCGCACATTGGCAATGTCTTCGCTTTCGCTGAGCACGGGAATGCCGACCGCATCGACGGACACCAGCGGCGATTTCACCAGCGACAACACCACATCAAGGTCGTGAATCATCAAATCGAGCACGACCCCGATGTCCGTCGAGCGACCCGGATACGGCGAGAGGCGGTGCACTTCGATGAAGCGCGCCTCTTCCAGCACTTCGTTCAAGTAGCGCATGACTGGATTGAACCGCTCAACGTGGCCCACCTGGAACACGCATTTGTTCTTCCGCGCGAGCGCGACCAGTTCCTCGGCTTCACTGAGGCTGTCGGTGATCGGCTTCTCCACGAGCACGTGCTTGCCGCGCTCCAGGAACACTTTCGCGACCTTGTAATGCGTCTCCGTGGGTGTCGCCACGCTGACGGCATCCGCAAAGTTCGCCAACTCCACCGCGCTCTCGAACGCGCCGCCGCCGACCTTCTCCGTCAATGCGCGCAGGCGGATGTTGTCGGTATCAAACACGCCGACGAAGGAAACCTGGCCGTTGGAACGCTTGGCCAGCTCGGAATAAATGCGCGCGTGCTGCGAGCCGAGATGCCCGACTCCAACCACACCGACTTTGAGAATATCGCTCATGGGGAAGGCACCGCCACCAGGCAAAGCCCATCTTCATTTGCAACCTTCAGCAGCCAGTCTTTGTCGAGCAGCAGGCTCCGCCCGGCTTCCAACGCGAACACAGAAATCTTTCCCGCGCGGCACGACTCAATCGTCTTCTCCCCAATGCAGGGAATATCGAACCGAAAATCATGCTTCGCTTTGCTGACTTTGACGACCACCGCGCCGCCCTTCTCGCCCGCCAACGCACCCCCGCGACGAATACATTCGTCCGTGCCCTCAAAACCTTCCACCGCCAGCACCGTGCCCTTCTTGACGACCACCGTTTGGCCAATATCAAGCGCGCTGACGGCCTTGCCGATCTTCCGCCCAAATTCGATGTCTTCCTTCTGTTCCTTGCTCGGCTTCTGCCGCGTGAGCACACCGGGCTTCGGGACGGAGTCACCGAGGAACGGACGCGGGTCGATAAGTTCGACGCCGTCCTTCGCCATCTCCGCGGCGATCGCGCCAAAAATGGTCTCGGCGTTCCGCTCCTTGAGCCGCAAAGCGACGGTCGTCATGCGAAGATCAAGGCGCAGAGTCTTGAAAAGATTGGAGGGCGTGATGCCTCCCGCCATCACAGCGCGCTTCACGCCGCGTGAGGTGAACACTTCGATCAGCTTGTTGAGTTGGCCGAGTTTGATCCACTCGACCTCGTCAACCGCGCCGTCGATTTCGGGCTTCGTTTCCCCCTCGAACGCCGCTGCGACAGTCCGCCCGCCGCCAAGCTGACGGGCCGAGCGGGCCAGGATCAAGGGAAAATCGCCGTTTCCTGCAATAATGCCGAGTGGCTCCATCCGTGTGCGCAGATTCTTGCCGCTTCGCCAGCCGATGGCAAGGAAACATTCACCCGGGCCGCGGATTAGAGTTTCCGTAAATATCGCGCGCTGGCGGCGACCGCCTCCACCGGATTGTCCGCTTCATACTCGACGATGATCGGACAGCCACGACTTCGTAGAAGTGGGACGATGACTTTCCAGTCCACGTCCCCCTCCCCCGCCGGCACGTCGCGTCCGTCGCGGCGAAATTCCTTGGCGTGAAGCAAGCCGATGCGCGATATGTTCTGCTCGATGAATTCGCGGCTGTCGCGGCCGCCCCGTTCGACCCAATACGTGTCCACTTCAAAGCTAACGAGTTGCGGGTCCGTTTCCGCGAGCAGAATGTCCATGCCGCAACGACCATCCGCGAATGGCAGAAATTCGTAGGCGTGATTGTGGTAGAGCAACGCGAAGCCAGCAGATTTGGCGCGGTCACCGAGAGAGTTTAGTCGCCCGGCAGCTTCGGAATAACCTTCCGGCGTCTGCAAGTTCCTGGGAAGCGCCGTCACCACCAGCCGTTCGTTGCCGATGGCGCGTTGGAAGTTGATCTGCGAGTCCCATTCTTTTTCGAGCGTCTCCAAACCGACATGAGCACCAAGGATTCGCAGCTTCGTTTCCGTGAGAATGTTCTTCCACTGGTCTGCCGACCATCCGTAGGCTTCAGCCGTTTCAATAGCGTCAAACCCCAGCGACGGCACACTCCGTACAACGTCTTCCGCGTTGACGGCTGCCTCATGACGCAAACTGTGCAGTTGCAGCGCCAGGGAGTTTGGCATGAAGGTTACCCGAGTGAGAGAGGCGGTTATGCACCGGCAGCGGCCAGTTCGGGCCCTTCGACCTGCCACATGGCCCGCACGGTGGTTTGCAAAAGCGACATCAGGCCGACGTAAAGAAATCCGGCCTGGAAGACGACCACGAATGGAAGAAACAACCACTGCCGGGCATCGATCGCCTGAACGGCCAGCCACGTGAAGTAAATACCAAAGGCCAACTCAATGTACGGGACCAATCCACGCAGCGCCTGATACTTGCTGCGGGCCCGGCTCCCCGCGGCGCGTGCGGTACCGTACTTGGGCGTGCGAATGAATTCACTGCGGTGGTTAAACATCGCTTCGAGCACCGCGCGCGCGTTGTTGATGGAGAGGCCAACGCCCACGGCCATCAACACAGGCAGGTACACCAGCCGTTTCCACCATTGCGCATGCAGATCGCGTTGCGCACAAAAATAAAACGCGCTGATCGAGAGCGACCCGGCGATGAACAACGGCACGTCCACGAGCAGCAGTTTCGTCCACGGGTTCCCGCCGGTCGCGTGGTTGGTTCCGGCGGCGGCGGAAGAATGAAAGCAGAGGCAAAGCACCAACAGCGCAAGGTAGCCGTAATTGCTCGTCAGATGCACGGTGCCCTCGAACTTGATCTTGAACGGCAAATCGCTGTTCCAGAGCAGCGGCAGGACCTTTTTGCTCGTCTGGATCGAGCCTTTCGCCCAGCGGTGCTGTTGGGACTTGAACGCGTTCATTTCAATGGGCAACTCCGCGGGTGTCACGATTTCCGGCAGAAACAAGAACCGCCAACCCTTGATCTGCGCGCGATAGCTGAGATCGAGGTCCTCGGCGAGGGTATCGTGCTGCCACCCTCCCGAAGTTTGGATGCAGGTCCGCCGCCAGATACCGGCGGTGCCATTGAAATTGAAGAACCGGCCCGAGCGGGCGCGAGCCGTCTGCTCAATGAGGAAATGACCGTCGAGCAGCATCGACTGGATCTTCGTCAGCAACGAGTACTGCTCGTTGAGGTGACCCCAGCGCGTCTGGACCATGCCGATGTTCGGGTCCGAAAAATAATGGATCGTCTTCTGGAACAGGTCGGGCTGCGGAACAAAGTCAGCGTCGAAAATGGCAACGAACTCCCCGGTGGCCTGATGCAAGCCGTTCTCCAGCGCGCCCGCCTTGTAGCCGTGACGGTTCGTGCGATGGATGTGGTAAACCTCAAACCCGCGCTCGCGGAGTTGCGCGACTTTGCGGGCGACGATGCCGGTCGTTTCGTCGGTCGAATCGTCAAGCACCTGCACTTCGATCTTGTCCTGCGGGTAATCCAGCGCCGCGACCGCGTCGAGCAACCGATCGGCAACATACATTTCATTGTATAGTGGCAACTGCACGGTCACCTTGGGCAGTTCGGCCAACTGCCCCGCTGGCTGGGGCACTTCGCGACGGTGGCGGAGGTAAAGGAAAATCATCCAATAGCGGTGGAGGCCGTAACACGACAGACACACCAGCATCGCAAAATAGAATATCGTTCCGACCAAATGCAGTACCGCCATAACCTCCTAGTTGATCCTCGCAGCCAGGGCCGATGTGCTCCGCAGAGAGCGGCCGCCGCCTAAAAAATCACCCTTGACCGACCTTCTTCGGGTGAGCCATTCTCACACAGCGTCATCATGTCAGAGCGCAACACGGAATCAAGCCCAAAAACCAATGCCTAAAGCACCGTCCCCCAAAGTCTTAACCTTGCCGCAAGCGGCTCGTTGGGCCGCCAGCGCGCGCCGTTGTGGTGAGAAGGTTGTGGCCACGAACGGGTGTTTCGATCTGCTTCACTTCGGGCACGTTAGCTATCTCCAGCGCGCGAAGAAGCTCGGGAACCTCCTTATCGTCGGCCTTAATGGCGACAATTCGGTTCGCCAACTCAAAGGCCCCGGCCGTCCGCTCGTCCCGCAACAGCAGCGCGCCAAGGTCCTCGCCGCCCTGGCCTGCGTCGATGCCGTGGTCATTTTCCCCGAAAGACGCGCGCACCGCTTCCTGGGAACCGTCCAGCCAGACATCTACGTCAAAGGTGGCGATTACCGGCCCGAGACACTGGATGCGCGCGAACGCGCCGTGCTCATCGCCATTGGTTCCAAGGTTCGCATCCTGCCGTTTGTGAAGGGTTTTTCGACCACGCGCCTCGTCGCGAAGATTCGCAAAGTCGGGTGCTAACGTGCGCGCGCGGCTGCTACTCGTCGGCCTGCTGGCTTTGAACCTCGTCGCCTGCGCGTCCCCTCAAGAAAAGACCTACCGCTCCGCCCTCAACGACTACAAGCACAAGAATGCGGTCGTCGTCGACTTCGCCCGCGCCCAAGTCAAACAACTCGTCACCGCTACGAAGGCGTTCCAGACGTCGGTTGGTCACTGGCCACAAACGCTTAAAGAGCTGGCAGGATTTACATTCGCCAACGGCCTGCCGTTGGACCCCACCGACTTCAACGACGTGACGTTTGCCGCGCTGGAAGATGGCAGCGTCCAGGTCCGCTACGACATCAACTGCTCCCACTTCAACACCCCGCAATATTCGTTCACCCAAACCGGCACGGCAAACGTGAAGGCAAAGTAGGCGCCGCCAAGGGACGAGGTCGTTATTTGCAATCACCCGAGAATCCGTTATGTTGTCAGTCGCATGGCACGTCCTTTCTACGTGACTCTACTTGTGCTGCTTGTGATGGGTTGCGCCACTCACAAGCCGGCGCCTCCCCCACCCCTGACACAGGCTGACGTCATTTCGATGGTCAAGATGAGCGTGCCCGACGACGAGATCATGCGTCGCATCGATGAGACCCGCTCCGTCTTTCGCCTTTCTTCCGAGGACGTGGTTCGCTTGCGCAATGAAGGCCTTTCCGACCGACTCGTCAGCTTCATGCTCGACACCTACGCGCGTGCCGCCGCGGCCGAGCAACGCCGCCAGGACGCGGAGCCTCGCAGCAGCTTCTCCTTCGGGTTCGGGACCAGCTTTGGCCATCACTAACGTTGACGCAAAAACAACAGCGAGTGGTTCCGCTGCGTTTGCCTCAACGCCTTGTCCGCATCAGCGCTTGTGTTTTCCCGGGGGTTCGATTAGAAACTTTGTGTGAGTGGTGGCGATTTCCGCATCGGGGTGCTCGGCTCGGGCAACGGCTCCAATGGCGAGGCGATATTCGAGGCGTGCGCACGCGGGAGGATTCCCGGGCACGTGGTGTTGGTACTGACGGATGTCGCCGACGCGTTTATCCAGGAGCGGGCGCGAAAGCGCGGGATCGAAGCGCGCTTTATCGGGCCAAGCCGGTTCAAGACGAAGCTGGAACCGGAGCTGGAAGAACAGGCGGCGCGGATGCTGCGCGAGGCTGGGGTGCAGTTGGTCGCGCTCGCAGGCTATATGCGCGTGGTGAAGTCGCCGCTGTTGCGGCCGTTTGCCGGGCGGATGCTCAATGTGCATCCGTCGTTGTTGCCCGACTTCCCCGGGTTGCGCGCGTGGGAACAGGCGCTGAAGTACGGCGTGAAGGTCACGGGTTGCACGGTGCATTTTGTGGAGGAAGGCGTGGATTCGGGGCCGATCGTCCTCCAGCGGAAGGTGGCGGTGCTCGAGAACGACACGCCCGAAGCGTTGCACGAACGGATTCAGTTGGCGGAGCACGAGATTTATCCCGAGGCGATACGCCTGTTCGCGGAGGGGAAATTGAAGATCGACGGGCGGACGGTCAGGATTATTGAAACATGAGCGAAAAGACAACGAAACGGGTATTGCGATTTGGGTTGCCAAAAGGCAGCCTGCAGGAATCGACACTGGCGTTGATGGCGAAGGCGGGCTGGAAGGTTTCCACCGGCAGTCGCAGTTACGTGCCGCGAACCGACGACGCGGAATTGGAGTTGCGGCTCATCCGCGCCCAGGAAATCAGCCGTTATGTTGAACACGGGTTCCTCGACGTCGGTCTAACGGGGGCGGACTGGATTGCTGAGAACGCCAGCGACGTGCACGTGGTCGGCGAGATCGCCTACAGCAAACAGACCACAAACCCCGCGCGCTGGGTGCTGGCCGTGCCGAATGACTCGCCCGTCAAATCGGTGAAGGATTTGCAGGGCAAGCGCATCGCGACCGAGTTGGTCGAAATGACCCGGCGCTGGCTGAAAAAGAACGGCGTGACGGCCGACGTCGAGTTTTCCTGGGGCGCAACGGAAGTGAAAGCGCCAGAGTTGGTCGATGCGATCGTCGAATTGACGGAAACGGGTTCATCGCTGAAAGCGAACAATCTGCGCATCGTCGAGACTATCGTTTCGAGTTACCCGCAACTCATCGCCAACAAGAAGGCGTGGGAAGACAAATGGAAGCGCAAGAAAATCGAGACGATTGAACTCATGCTCCGGGGCGCGCTGGTGGCGGAGGAGAAGGTCGGCCTGAAGATGAACGTGCCGCGCGCGAAGCTCGCGGCATTGTTGAAGGAATTGCCCGCGCTCCGCAACCCGACGATCTCGACGCTTTCGCGTGAGGACTGGGTGGCGGTGGAGACGATCATTGACGAGAAAATAGTGCGTGAAATCATCCCGCAGTTGAAAGACGCGGGCGCAGAGGGTATTATTGAGTATCCGTTGAATAAAGTGATTTACTGAATTTGGCTCGAGGACTGATGCCGCAACAAACAAGGAGGCCCGGATGGGCTCGCTGAGGAAACGACGCAAGCAGAAGATCAACAAGCACAAACGCCGTAAGCGTTTGAAGGCAATGCGTCACAAGAAGAGAAAGTAGGAGTCGCAACCCGGACATGTTTCGCCCAAGAGCAAGTACGCGCAGTCGCGCGGCTGCGCTGACGGTCGTGCTTTGTGCCACCGCCAGCCTCAGCTTGGCCATGGGGCGCCCCGGTTCTTCCAAAGAACCGACAGCCGGGCCATTGGACGGGCAAGCGGACCTGTCCCCCGCACAGGCGCGCCACGCCGAGGCCCTTGCGGAATATGCCACCGGCGTCTCGGAAGAAATCCGCGGCGACCTCGATAACGCCCTGGATCGCTACCAACGGGCGCTGCTTCTCGATCCGCAGAATGCCACTCTGGCGGTTCGCCTCGGACAAATCTACGCGACCCGCCACGACATTACCAATGCGGTGAGCGTGCTGGAGACTTCCGCCAAAGCCAATCCGAACAATGCGGAGCTTTCCTACTGGCTGGGGTATGTTTGTCGTAGCGACAATCAAAACGAAAAGGCGATCACGGCGTTTCAGCATGCGTTGAAGCTCGACCCCACCAACCTCAATGCGCTGGGCGGACTGCTCGACATCTACGCGTTGAAAGACTCTCCCGCCGAAGCTGTCAAACTGTTCGATCGCGCCTTCCACCAGAAAGTGGACGTCAGCGGTTATTGGACGCGGCTTGGCGACTTTTACACGGCGGTCGGCCGGCAAAAGCCGACATGGGCCCAGAAGATCGATCGGAAACGGATCCAGCAGTGTTACGAGAAGGCGCTGGCCCTGACGCCCGACGACACCGAAATTGAGATACGGCTGGCCGATGCCTACGCCGACAATGGCGAATTCCAGAAGGCCGCGGATTCCTATGCCAGATTGCTCGCTCAAAATCCTGACGCTCCTCGGATTCGCGAGCGGCTGGCGGCCAATTACATCCGCGCTGACCAAAAAGAAAAGGCCGCGGCAGTCCTTGAGGAAATCATCAAGCGTGCGCCGCTCCAATTTGCGATCTACAACTACCTTGGCGAGGTTTACGAGGATCTGGGCCAGCACGAAAAGGCCATTTCCAATTACCAACAATCTCTCGTCGTCAACCCCAACCAACCGGAGAACTACTCGCTAATTACCGCCCTGCAGTTGGATTCCAAGCAGATCGACGCGGCATTGAAGACCATGGCCACGTGGAAAGAAAAGTTCCCGACCGATTTTCGTGTGCCTTATTTCACGGGTCTCATCCAGACCGACCGTAAGCAGTACACCGACGCAGTGGCCTCCTTCACTGACGCGGAGTCCCTGGCACAGGAATCAGGCCCGGACGTCAAGTTGAGCAGCAAGTTCTACTTCTCGTACGCCGCCGCGACGGAACGCGCCGGTGATTATGACAAGGCGGTTTCGCTTTTCCGCAAGTGCCTGCAGATCGATCCGGCGGACCACAGCGCCTGTAATTATCTCGGCTACATGTGGGCCGACAAAGACGTCCATTTGGAGGAAGCACTGGGATTGATCCAGAAGGCCGTCAAGCTCGATCCCGGTAACGGCGCTTATATCGACAGCCTCGGCTGGGTCTTATTCAAACTCGGACGCAATGAGGAGGCGCTTGTGCAGTTGCGACACGCGGTTGACTTGATTAAAGACGACGCGACCCTGTGCGGCCATCTCGCGGATGTGCTCCTGAAAGTCGGCAAGACAGAGGAAGCGCTCTCCGTGCTGCGCCATGCCAGCGAATTGGAGCCGGGCAATAAGGAAATTTCCGACAAACTCCAGAAGCTGAAGAGCAACCAGTCCGCCGTGCACTAATTTGCCGGCGGGACGACCCGGATTTCCAAGATGGCCGTTGGTGCCGTCGCTGTGCTGTCATCCCTCAAACCGAACGAACCCGGCGCGTTAATGCTGTTATTTGTTACCGCGTTGCCGGTCAACACACCGCTGGAAGGTGCGCCAGCGCTTCTTGAATCTGACTGCTGAGCGGTCACCCCCCCGGCCAATGTCGCGGATGGCCCGGAAGTCTTCAAAAGTTCCACCTTGAACGCCGCCACGTACTCTCGCGGCAATTCGACAAAGAAGTTTTGTTCTGCCGCGTCTTTTAACTGAGGAACGACAACAATCCGCCCGTTACACCTCGCTGCAAGTCGCTGGGCCCGGCTTCGCACATCATCAACGTCCAGCGCGTGAACAGTGATCGTTTCACCAAGCTTTGATTGGTCAAACTCCATGCTTCGATTTGCACTGCCGACGGTCGAAAGTGACGACGGGGGAGAAATAGATAATTCATCGTTGCCATGAGACATAGGAATCCTCGTCGCGCCGCCCAAAGGTTGAGAGCCCACGACGCCCGCGGTCATTCCGCTAGCCACTGATCTGTCCAGCAACTGCTTCTTGTCACCAGTATTTGCAAGGTTAGGGCTCCCCGCTGCGCCGACACCGGTTCCCTCCGCTTCCGGCACCTCGCGCGCCCGTGCAGACTCTGCACTTCGCCCTTGAGCATCCAAAGGTGTTGCCGATGAAACAACATCCTTCTGTGCGTTCACACCAGTTTCCGCCTTGGCCAATTGGAGCCGCGCTTTCTCCATCGGCAGCGGACGCGTCGTTCTCATTACCAGGGCGATGATCACAATGACTGCCGCCACTTCCAGCGGAACCTTCAGCCAAAACGGGCGGAAGATGTAGTCCTGCCAGTTCATTGGCTCGGGCTTCACATCGCGCGCGATCTTGCGGCGCACTTCGGAGAGGAACCGCGGCGCCGGTTTCACGTTCGGCAGCGCCGCCACGCCCGTCGCCAGCATTTTCATTTCCAACAATTCTTGCTGACAACGCGCACACGACAGCAGATGCGCCTCGACTTCCGCTCGCAGTGACGACGTCAACTCACCATCAAGGTAAGCTGACAACTCCTGTTGAATTTTTCGGCAGTTCTTCATCGCTCTCGCCCCCACCGCTCGTCCTTCATGCTTTCGCGCAATGTCTCCCGCGCACGCGCGATCCTCGACTTGACCGTGCCGATGGAACAATTCAGTACTTCGGCAATCTGTTCGTAACTCAGGTTGTCGACGTTCCGCAGTATCAGCACCTGACGAAACTTGCGCGGGAGTTCGTCCATCCGACGGCTCAATAGTTCAAGAAACTCGGCCTTCACCGTTTGCACATCGGGCGGATCAGCGTTGTCGGCAATTTGCAGGGGCACTTCCCCATCGGCGGTATTGACCGGGCTGTCCAGGGACACGCTCGCCTGCCGCCCGCGCCTTTTCCACCAGCGATGTTTGTTGCGGGCCAGGTTCACGACGATCTGATGCAGCCAGGTCGTGAACTCACATTCCCCGCGAAAACTGTCAACGCTCCGATAAATTCTCACAAAGGCATCCTGTGCCACTTCCGTGGCATCCTCGTGGTCGTGAAGCACCTGGAAGGCGACATTGAAGGCGCGTTGCTGGTGGCGCAGCACCAAATCATCAAACGCCGCCTCATCGCCCGCCCGGCAGCGTTCCAGCAACTCCCGGTCGCTGGCCTCGGCCTTGTCTTCCGGGTTTAAGACACGCTCCATGGGAAAAAGTTCCCGCCCTCACGAACCAAATTCGGGCTTGGCCTCTCGCGTCATCAGGTCGCGGACCGCCTGTTTCGGTGGTTTGCCCTCGTAAAGGATGGCATGCACCTCGCGCGTAATGGGCACGTCCACGCCGTGGCGTTGCGCCAGCTGCCAGGCGGACTTGGCCGTCTTCACGCCCTCGGCCACCATCTGGGTGCTCGCGACAATCTGCTCGAGCGTCTCACCCTTCCCCAACCGTTCGCCGAACCCGCGGTTGCGGCTGTGACGGCTGAACGCGGTGACAATCAGGTCGCCCACCCCGCTCAGTCCGAAAAATGTCTCACGGCGCGCGCCCAACGCCACACCGAGCCTCGTCATTTCCGTCAGCCCGCGCGTGCACAGCGCCGCCTTGGTGTTGTCCCCAAACCCGATCCCATCACACGCGCCGGCCGCGATGGCGATGACGTTCTTAAGTGCGCCGCCCAACTCGACGCCGATAATGTCGTCGTGCGTATAGATGCGGAAGCGTTCGTTCATAAACGCCTTTTGCGCCAAGACAGCATGCTGCGCCTGAAGCGACGCAGCGACTACCGCCGTCGGAATCCCGCGTCCCACTTCTTCCGCGTGACTGGGCCCGGACAGCACGACGATATGTTCGGTCTTGAGCACTTCGGCGATGACCTCGCTCATCCGCGCGCCCGTTCCATTCTCAATTCCTTTGGCAACACTGACCACCGGAACGTCCGTGGGGAGGTAATCGCGAAGCTTCTCGCAAATCGGTCGCATCCCGTGCGAGGGAACGGCGAGCACAACCAATTCGGTTCCCCTCAACGCCGACTTCGCATCGAGTGTGAGCACAATCTCTTTCGCAATCTTTATACCGGGCAGAAATGTCTTGTTCTCGCCCGCGGCCATGATCGGCTCGACTTCCTCCTTGAGACGTCCCCACAGGGTGACTTTATGTCCGTTACCGTGCAACAGAACCGCCAGCGCCGTCCCCCATCCGCCTGTACCGATCACGGTGACGTTCATACTATTGCACCCTTTCCGCCCGCTTCTTTTCGTTTGCCGATTCGGTTCTCGGTTCCCGCCATCAGTCGCTGGATGTTCGGCTTGTGCTTGTAGATAACGACGGCGGCCAGAATCGCGGTAAAAATGAAAAGTGTCGCGTCTTTCTCACAGAAGAACGTGGCGATCGGCATGGCCACGGCGGCGCCGATGGAGGCCAGGGACACATAGCGCCAGACGGCAAAGATGATTGCCCAAACGCCAAAGGCGCAGAGGAATGGCAGCGGAAGAACTGCCAGCATGGCGCCGGAGCTCGTCGCCACACCTTTGCCACCTTTGAATTTCAACCAGCACGTCCAGTTGTGGCCGGCGATCACGGAGATACAACAGACGATCTGCAGCGTCGTGTGGTGAACATTGGGGAATAGGCGCGGCGCGACGTACACCGGGAGGAAACCTTTCGCTGCGTCCAGTAACAGCACGGCCAGGCCCGCACCCTTTCCGAGTGCGCGCATCACGTTCGTCGCGCCAATATTGCCGCTGCCGACCTTGCGGATATCAATTCCACGCGCTTCGGCCCACAGAAAGCCCGTCGGAATTGAACCAAGGAAATAAGACGCGACTGCACAACCAATAAAAATGGCCGCCGTCATATTCGGGACTCTAGCCGATTGCGGCAAAACGCGGCAAGCCCGATTGCGACAACCGAGACGGCAGCGCAGGCACCGACAAACACATCGCCGTGGCGTGTGTAAAAGGTCTGTGAGCGGTCATTCGGCAGCCCCAATTCAAAGGTCAGGCTTCCCCGGCTAAACGGTGCACACCGTGCACGGACGAACCCGTGTTCGTTGATGATACACGTCATGCCATTGTTCGAGGCGCGCACCAGCGGACGATGGCTCTCAACGGCGCGGAAGACCGCATTGGCAAGGTGCATTGCGGCGGCCGGCGAGGTTTTAAACCACGCGTCATTCGTGACGTTGACCATGAAATCGACATTCCGTTGCACGAAATGGCGGTATAAATCCGGTACCGTGTCCTCGAAGCAAATCACCGCGCCGAAACGCAGGTCGCCCGCATGGAACACGGTGAAGTCCCGGCCCTGTTCAAAGCTGCCATCGATGGGCGTGAGCCATTTCATGAACGGAAAAATCTTTCGAAGCGGCACATACTCGCCAAAGGGTACGAGGTGGATCTTGTGGTAGATCTCGCCCAGGGAACCGTCTGGCCGCACGAGGATCGCCCCATTAAAGGCTTCGACGGGTGATGAGTAGGGTGTGATGTCGACGGTGCCGGTGAACAGGTACGCGCCCGATTTCACGGCCAGATTCGTCACCAAGTCAAACGATTCCCGATCGTATCGCAACGCGTCGGGCGTCGCCGTCTCGGGCCAAACGATCATCTCCGGCCGGGCTTCCATGACGGCTTCGGTCAGCGTCCGGTAACGTTCCAGAATCATGGGCCTTTGTTCGGGCTCAAACTTCAACGTCTGGGGAATGTCGCCTTGCACCAGCGCAAGACGGACGATTCTTTGCTTCGTCTCATCGTGCTGGAAGACCTCGCGCACACCCCGCCAGAACGCAAAGCAAATCAAACTCATGGCCACGTAGAACTCCCAGCTCAATCGCCACCGCTTCTCGCGCGTTCGTACCTGCACAACAAATCGACGGATGGTGAAGTAGAGCACAACGTTTACGAAGCATACCAACGCCGACACGCCGTAGATGCCCGTCGCACTGGCGAACTGAATGAGTGGTCCCGCCTGCCACTGGGTAACACCGATGAAGTTCCAGGGGAAGCCGCCGAACAACAATTTTCCGCGAAGCCATTCCAGCGTCACCCACCCGGCGGAAGTAACGGCGGCCACGAAGACGTTGCGAATCGCGGCCCCGGCGCCGAATTGGTTCTCGGAATTCGCCGAGTCCGGCATGAGGCCATTGACCATTACGATCACCAAGGCTCCCACGCCGAAGTACAGCGCGAGGAAGGCGATCAGTCCCACCGTGCCGGGCAATGTGACATGATAAATCCACCAGATCGTCATCGCAAAGAAAACCAATCCGGCGATATAGCCCCGACGAAACGCTTCCTCCAGGCGGCAATCTTCCAGCGCGAACAATAATGGCACGAGGGAAACCCAGCCCAACTCGCCGATGTTAAATGGTGGGAAAGCGAATGCGAGCAGAGCGCCAGTGGCGACGGGTAGGAGCCAGCGGCCCAGTAGAAGTTTTGCAGCAGCGAATCTCATTCGCGGTTCATCCCGCCCCGAATCGGGTTCGAGACTACAGGCTGCACATCATGCATTCTTCCCGCAACAGTTCTTGTACTTCTTGCCGCTGCCACAGGGGCAAGACTCATTGCGGCCGACTTTCGGGACCTCGCGCTTGATCGGCGCGGTAGCCTTCTCAATCGCTTCGCCCACGACATCCTGACCGCCGTTGAGAGCGGGTGCTCCTGGCTGGGCTGTCGGCGGCTGTTTGTAAGCCGATCCAGTCGAAAGGTCCGGGCCGCTGAGTTGCGTCGGCAGGGCGCGCAGGAAATTCTCGAATGCGGCGAGTGAACTGGCGGAGCGAAAGACATTGTTGGCGATTTCATTCTTCACGTTGTCCATCATCTCTTCGAACATCGCGAACGCCTCGGTCTTGTACTCCACCAACGGGTCTTTCTGGCCGTACGCGCGCAGGCCGATGCCGTTGCGAAGCTGGTCCATGTTGTAGAGATGCTCCTGCCAGAGACGGTCGAGGGCGTTGAGAACGATCAGGCGCTCGATGGCCCGGAGCGATTCGGCGTTTTCGTTGGCCGCCTTCGCCTCGTAGGCGCGGGTGACTTTGTCGAGGATGGCCTGCAAGACCTCATCCCGTGTTTTGTCGCTGACTTGCTCCAGACGGAGTCCAATCGGAAATGCCTGATTTGACCACCGCAGCAGCCCATCGAGGTCCCATTCGTCCGCCTGCTTGTCCTCTGGACAATACTCGACGACGCGCGCTTCAACGACTTCCTCGATGATATTGAAAATCGCCTCGCGCGGGCTTTCGCCGCGAATAATGTCATTGCGGAAGCCGTAGAGCACTTCGCGCTGCTTGTTCATTACATCGTCATATTCCAGTGTACGCTTGCGCTGGCTAAAGTTGTGCTCTTCGACACGCCGCTGAGCGGTCTCAATCGAACGATTGAGGAGCGGATGCTCCAACTCTTCGCCCTCCTTCATGCCCAATTTTTCCATGATCGTGGCAATCCGTCCGCTGCCGAACAACCGCATCAGATCGTCTTCGAGCGAGACGTAAAAGCGTGAACTCCCAGGGTCACCCTGGCGCGCGCAACGTCCGCGAAGCTGGCGGTCAATGCGCCTTGCTTCGTGGCGTTCGCTACCCACCACATGCAGGCCACCCACCTCGAACACACCCTCGCCAAGTTTGATATCGGTACCACGGCCGGCCATGTTGGTGGCAATGGTCACTGAACCCCGCTGACCGGCGCGGGCAATGATCTCCGCCTCGCGCTGGTGGTATTTCGCATTCAGGACATTGTGGGCGACCTTCTGGCGGCCCAGCATGCGCGATAGCACTTCGCTGGCCTCGACGCTGACCGTGCCGACGAGGGAAGGCTGGCCCTGACGATGACGCTCCACGATATCCTCGATAATCGCATTGTATTTCTCGCGCCGTGTTTTGTAAACCACGTCGTTTTCATCCTTGCGCACACACGGCTTGTTGGTGGGGACAACGATGACGCCGAGCTTGTAAATATTCTCGAACTCGGTCGCTTCCGTTTCGGCGGTACCCGTCATACCCGCCAGCTTCTTGTAGAGACGGAAATAATTCTGAATCGTGATGGTCGCCAGCGTCTGCGTCTCGCGTTCGATGGCGACGCCTTCCTTGGCCTCGACCGCCTGGTGCAACCCATCGCTCCAGCGACGGCCCGGCATGAGGCGACCGGTAAACTCGTCGACGATCATCACCTTGTTCTCCTGGACAACGTATTCGACGTCCTTCTCGAACAGGCAGTAGGCACGCAGCAATTGCGAGATGTTGTGAATCTTCTCGCTGCGCTCGTCAAACGCCTGTTGGATTTGCTGTTTCTTCTTTTCCTTCTCGCCGTCCGGCAGCTGCTGGGTGTCCATCTCCTGCAAGGCCGTCACGAGGTCGGGGATCACGAACGCATCCGGGTCGTCCGGACTCAGGAACTTGCGGCCCTTTTCGGCGAGATCGGAATCATGCTGTTTTTCGTCAATCGTGAAGAAAAGTTCCTCCTTCAGATCGTGCATGTCTTTCTTGCTCGAGTCCTTCATTACCTCCAGCTCCGCTTCATCGACGAGCTGCCGAACCGCGGGTTCCTCCATCATCTTCTGCAACTGCTTGTTCTTCGGGGTTCCCAATTTGACCTGATACAGCAGACGGCCCGCCTTCTCCTCGCGGTCGAAATCGTCATTGGTGTTCTTAGTGGCGCTGCGGCCTTCAAGCAATTGCTTCGCCTCGCTCACGAAACGATTGCAGAGCATCGTCTGTGTGCGGACGAGTTCGGAAACCTGGGGCTTGTACTTGTCATAGGCGTGCGTGGAAACCGTGGAGGGGCCGCTAATGATGAGCGGCGTTCGCGCTTCGTCGACGAGAATCGAATCCACTTCGTCAACGATCGCGAAGAAATGACCCCGCTGCACCTGCGTCTCGATGCTGGTGGCCATGCCATTGTCGCGCAGGTAGTCAAAGCCGAACTCCGCGTTGGTGCCATAGGTAATATCGCAAGCGTATTGCGCCCGCCGGACCGGAGGCGACTGATCGTGCACGATGCAGCCAACCGTCAGCCCGAGAAACTTGTACACCTCGCCCACCCACTCGGAATCGCGTATGGCGAGATAATCATTGACCGTAACCAAATGGACATTGCCAGCAAGTGCGTTCAGGTAGAGTGGCAGAGTGGCGACGAGTGTCTTGCCTTCACCCGTGGCCATTTCCGCAATTCTGCCCTGGTGCAGTACGATGCCGCCGAGAATTTGGACATCAAACGGCACCATGTCCCACTTGTAGGGCTGGCCGCGCACCGGCCATTCCTTGCCGCAGAGACGGCGGCATGCGTTCTTCACCGCAGCAAACGCTTCCGGCAGGATGTCGTCGAGGGATGCGCCGTCAGCAAGCCGTTTCCGGAACTCTTCGGTTTTCCCACGAAGTTCTTCATCGGTGAGTTTCTGGTACTCGGCCTCGACTTCGTTCACGCGATGGACCAGCGGCCAAAGACGCTTTACTTCGCGCTGGTTCTTCGAACCCATCATTTTTTTCAATATCCAACTGACCATACAGATCCTTCGCTCCCAATGACGCTTCGTGTCAGCTTCCCGGTTTTAGCACCGGCGTGCCCGCTTGACAGAGCGGACACGTCGTCGGGTCAAATGTGTCAACCGACAATCTTAGCAGACTTTCCAGTGGTATGCCAAAGTCTACTTTGCCGCCCGAACGATCCACCAGCGAGCCCACCCCGACCACCTTGCCGCCGAGGGCGCGCACAATGTCGAGCGTCTCACGGACGCGGCCACCCTTGGTCACAACGTCCTCCACCACAAGTACCCTTTCGCCCCGGGCGATCTGGAAGCCGCGCCGCAATTCCAGTTTTCCCGCCGAATTTTTCTCCACAAAAATATGGCGCACGTCCAGCGCTCGCGCGACTTCGTGACCAACGAATAACCCGCCCAGCGCCGGCGAGATGACCACCTGCGCTCCGGCATTTTTCAACTTCGCCGCCAGGTCCCCACACAGCTGCTCGGCGACGCGCGGATGTTGCAGCACCATTGCACACTGGAAATACTGGCGGCTGTGCAGGCCCGAACGTAGCACAAAATGCCCATCGAACAACGCCCGCGTGTCGCGAAAGACCTGCAGGACTTCGGCGTCCGTCACGTGTTCACCACCCACAGCGAATTCGTCTTGCTCGCTTGCTCAACCTCGCGGCGTTTCGCCTCGTACCCTTTGCGGCCCATCAAGCCGTAGGTGAAATTCTTCCCCAATTCCACACCGGGCTGGTCGAATGCGTTGATGTTGTAAAGTTCGCCGGCGTAGGCCGTTTGCATTTCCAGCAGGTACAACAACGCGCCGACCGTTCCCTCGTCCACGCGCTGGAGACGAATCGCACAGTTCGGCTTGCCCTTTTGTGTCAATGCCAACTCGGTCGCGCGCTGTTCGGCCTTGATCAATTCGTTCAGCGTGTGTCCGCCGAGATACCTCACCGCGTCGAAATCAGGGAACGCGGGCGGAATCGGAACCGTATTACGAAATTCCTCCACGGTCAGGAAGGTCACGACTTTGTCAAACGGCCCTTCGAGGTAAAGCTGCAGGACCGAGTGTTGATCAGTCACGCCCAGCGCGCTCTCGGGCGTCTGGCCGGCAAGCACGGTCTTACCCGCCCGGTCCACCCGCTTGCCAAGGCTCTCCGCCCAGAGTTGGCGGAACCAATCGGCCACGTCGCGCAACGCGTGCGCGTAAGGCATCATCACCTGGATATTCTTGCCCTTCGCCTTATCCATCAAGTAATGCAGGGCCGCACCCGTGAGTGCAGGATTCTCCCATAGCTTTTTCGATTTCCGGCAGAGCGCATCCATTTCCGCGGCGCCCTTCAACAATTTGTGGATGTCGATTCCCGTGACCGCCGCGCTCAGCAAGCCGACCGCGCTGAACACCGAAAAGCGTCCTCCCACCTCGGACGGGATCGGCAGCGATGCGTAACCGAACCGCTTCACAATCTCCCGCAGTTCACCCCGGTCCGGATCCGTTGTGATGACGATGTGTTCGACGTGCCGTTCCGGCCCGAGCTTCTTGATCAGCGCGTCGCGGAACACCAGAAACTTGCCCACGGTCTCGGCGGTGCCGCCGGACTTGGTGATCACGTTGAAGACGGTATTCTCGAGATCGACGACCTCCAGCAACGCAGCGATGCGGTCAGGGTCAACGTTGTCCGGCACGAACAAACGCGGGCCACGTCGTGGCGGACATGGGAGCTGGTTGTATTCGGGATGATTGAGCGCGCTGTGGAGCGCAATGTTGCCCAGCGCCGAACCGCCGATTCCGACGACGATGAAACTGTCGCAACGCGTCTGGATTTCGCTGGCGAGAACGGCCACCTCATCGGCGAGCTTCGCCTCGTGGGGTAGCTTCCGAAAACCAAGCGGCGCTTTCTCCACCGCATCGGCGGCCGCAGCGAGCTTGGGGCCAAGGGCCCGCAGTTCGGTGTCCGCGATGCCATGCTCGCCAACACGTTCCGCCATCAAATTGTTGAAATCGTACCGTAGATTCAGCAAAGCGCCGTCCTCCAAGTGCGGTGGTTTATCGCAGATTCAACCGGGTGCGGCAACATATTTTGCCAGTCCGTGCGGCGTCCCAGGGCCGGAGCAAACTCCTCAGGCGCCATTCACCCATTTGCACCAGTAAGGTTCGGCATCAAAAAAACAGGTCCACCGGAATTGCGGAATATTATGGAGCTTATAGTCGATGACGACCTTAACATTCCTCCATCTCGGATGGATTTGCGGTCGATGGTTTGGTCGCGTGAATGCTGCAAAAGCGCGTACGGCATCAGCCATCCTTTTCCAATGCGAGCAATCGCCGCTTCATCGGCAAGCCACCACCAAAGCCCCCGATTGAGCCGTTGCCGGCAATAACGCGGTGGCAAGGGACGATGATGGGAACTGGATTTGCACCGCAGGCGGAGCCGACCGCGCGCGAGGCCATGGGGTTGCCAACCCTTTTTGCGACCCAACCATACGAGCGCGTCTCGCCACGGGGGATCCTCGTCAGGGTGCGCCAAACTTGTTGTTGAAACTCGGTGCCCGAAGAGAGGTCAAGAGGAACGTTCCAGCGGACAGAGCTGCCGGCGGCGTATCGTTGCAGTTGGCGTTCCAGATTATAGGGCAGGCTCACAGCCTGTTGTCGTTTTGACGTGGACGGCAGAGCTCCGGCCTTGTAAAACTCCAAGCGGGAAAGTCCACGGGGGGAAAACTGGATCCGAAGCGCGCCCAGCTTCGTCTGAATGATCACCGGATCACGAACCAGATTATCCATAGTGCGAAAAAGGATAGCCCAAGCCACATAAAAAAGCGATTTCGCGTTTGCCGCTGCACCCGCTTTAGAGGCTTATAGCTGCGGATGCTGCCCGCGCCAAGATAGGCCGCGAGTTTTTCCTGTGGCGGCACCACCTGGGCCGTTTCCAAAGCTGCCGTGCCCGTTATAGCAAGGTTCCCCGTCGAAGAAGGGTGCGGGAAGAGGTCTGGCTCGAGCTTCTTCGCGAAGGCGATTGGTTCCGCTTCCAGTTCCTTCAGCGGTTCCGCGTTGACGTCGAACAAGTCCTGACGCACGCGGTCGGAGGCATCCATCTCACGTTTGGTCGGTGCCAACAGGCCTTTGACAAATTTGACGAAACCCCCGGCCGATGCCGACTTCTGCGCCCGAGTGGTCGCATCCGTCCGGCGAATCCCGTCGCCGTGCGCGGGACCGCTGGCGACCTCGCGCATCTGGCGCTGCACGGTCGCAATCTGCTGGTCCAGATCGCTGATCGCACGATCAATCGGGTCGGGTTGTTTCCAACGCAACGGCATGGACACTCCTCGCGTTAATGTTTCACAGTGAGTAGCGCAATCAGCCAAATCGTGCCCGCCAGGATTAGCGGGGCCGAAGCGGCGGCGCCAAGGCACGCATAGCGGATGATTTCATCCTTGCTGACAGGCTTTCTGGTTATGCCCGCGGGGAGGACCGTGGGGTCCTGGCCGGCCGCCGGATTGAGACAATCGAGTTTGGTGCGGGCCCGGTTGTACTCGAGACGTGCGCCTTCGAGGACGCCGAGTGCGCGGCTCAATTCAGAGCGGACGTTGCCGCTGTTCCAGTCCCCGTCGTTGATAAGCTGTATCTGCTCGGCGTAATCACGGAAGGCGTCGATGGTCTTTCCGCAATGTTCGGCAAGCCGCTGCGATTCGTTCTGCTGGCGTTCGAGCGCCAGCAGGCTGCGGGCGAGGTTGTCGGTGATTTCGGCGCGACCGCGGCTGTACTCCTCCTGTTTGCGGCGCAGTTCCTCGAGTTCGCTTTTTTGGCGCTCAAGTTCCTCCTGCTGGCGGCGCAACGTGAGCAAATGTTCGCGAGCCTGGTCGAGTTTGGAATCGACCTCTTCGCGGTGTTGCGGCAGTTCGACGACGGAAAGCGTCGGCCCGATATTGGATTCGGGCAAAATAGTGGCAGTGCCACTCCCCCCTTGTTTCATGCAACCATCCTCCTTGTTGAGAGGAGAATAGCAGAGTGGCGGGAAAAGTAAAGACTGTTCGCACCAGGGGTAGCCAAAGCTGTCCGCGTCCGACGCGGAACGCGGTCAGATTTCGAGCGACTCGACCTTCTTTAAGGCCAGCGACATGGGGATACTGGTGGCCGCGAGACTAAGGAGCGCGACAAATATCCAGGAAAGGACGAGTCCCCACGGCTGGCCGCGCTCGGTGAAGCCGCTCACGGCAAAACTCGCGTACATGGGCGCCACTTCCGCGCCAATGACGACCACAATATAGGCGAGGCTCAGGATGAAACAGAACGTGCCGCCAAAACCGGAAACGATTTTTGCGGGATTGTCGTCGCGGCGATTGGCCGTGGAACCCGAACTGAAATTCGGGAAGAGCGCGCCAACACCCACCGCAATGCCGCATAACGCAAAACTCATGACAATCACCGTGGAGGCGAACAGCAACGTCAGCCAGCCCGGAATCCGGAGCATCCAACTTGATGTAAGCATGAGGACCAGCGTGATGGCCGCCGTGCAGACACTGCTCAGCCAGAATTTCTCCAGAAGCACTCGTTTCAATCCGTAGGGCACCATCCCGATCATCCACAGCCGCTTGCCTTCGAGACTGAACTGGGGGAATACAAAGCGCGTCGTGAGGGTCGCCAGCGTCATGCTCGAGGCCCCGAGATTGAGGAAGGAAACAAAACTCGCCCAGAGCTCCATGTTCCGGTCGTAGGCGACGCTCCGGAGGTTAAGCACGTACAACCCCAGCAGGCCAAAGAAGATGACGAATTGGCTCCACTGGGACGTGTCCCGCCAGAACACACGGATATCTTTGATCACGAGGGCGCGGGTGGCGTGATGCATACGAGGCCACAAGTTCACGAGGCGCTCGGTAAGAGCCATGTGCGGCAGGCTGATCGGAGCATCCAGCAGGGGGACACCGAGTTGGAAGTGACCCTGGCTGTGATTGCGGGACCAGCCTTCGTAGTACAAATGGCGGCTGATGGTGACGCTCACCAGCGTGGCCATCATGGCGTTGCTTAGGAGAACCAGAAAGAAGAAAATCCCCCTCCCCGACCACCCATCACCCCACGCAATCATACTCGAGGCCACCCAATAGCTTGGCAAAATTGGCTGTACCGTCACGCGACTGGTGTGGAGCAGCTGGTGCAAGGCCGCCACTATCTGCGCCTTCTCCAGGTCTTCCGCCTGCATCGGTTTCAAGAAGAAGATCGCACAAATAATGCCGACGGCGCTCACGCCAAAGAGCGCCCACTTGAAAACGTGCCGGTGCAGGTAGCGCGTAACGATCAGGATCGCGATGGAGCCGATGGCCGCAGGGATCACCGTGAAGGGTATGAACAACAGAAAAACCTTCAAATAAAAGACCCCCGACACGTGACGCGCGTTACCGTAAGCCGCCATCAGGGGCGCCGACAAGAACAGGAATGCCCAACTCGCCAGGAGGGTGGTCTCCATCAGTTTCCACCGAAACACATCCAGACTGCGCACTGGCAACGTGAGCATCCACTGTGTTTCCTGGCTCTTGAAGAGCGTCGAGTAACCGATGATCATGTTGGAGAACATCAACATCAGAAACAGGAAGGCAAAAAACAGGTACAACATCCGGTCCACCAGAATCATCTGCAACCCCGGCACGTCCGCCAGCCGACGGAACCCCGTGAAGAAGACCGAGTACCCCGCAAACCAGTAGCCCACCACAAACAGCGTGATCACGGAAACCATCAGGAACGACTTCTCGCGCACCGCGAGAATATGGCGGCGCAAAATGCGAGCATTCACCCCGCCCACCAAACGAAAGAATTGCAGCGCATTCATGGTAGCTCGACTGCCGTTTCCTCCCCGCGTGTCAACGCGAGGAACGCATCTTCCAGTTCGCCTTTCTCGCCGCTCACCTCACGCAATTCGTCGATCGTGCCGACGGCAATCAGCTTGCCACGGTTCAGGATGCCCACCTGGTCCGCCAGTTCTTCGGCGATATGGAGGACGTGTGTCGAGAGGAACACTGTCACGCCCTCGCGCGAGCGCTTCTTAAGAACATTCTTCACCACGCGCGCGCTGCGCGGGTCGAGTCCGACCATCGGCTCGTCGATGATGATTACCTTCGGTTGATGGAGCAACGCGGAAGCGATCACGAGCCGTTGCCGCGTGCCATGTGAAAGATTTTCGATCATCTGCCGGCGCGTTTCGTCGAGGCCAAATACGTCGAACAATTCGTCGCTCGCGCGCACCACTTCGGCTCGATCCATCCCGTACAGTTGGCCGACGAAGAGCATAAACTCCATGGGCTCCAGTTTATCGTACAAAAAAGGCATGTCCGGCACGTAGCTGAGAATTTTGCGCGCTTCAACGGGGTTCTTCTGAATATCGTAACCGCCGATCAGCGCGCGGCCGGACGCGGGCTTTAGCAGCCCGGCGAGCAACTTGATCGTGGTCGTCTTGCCCGCGCCATTGGGCCCCAGGAAGGCGAAAAATTGCCCCTGCGGAATGTCCAATGTAAGGTCGTTGACTGCCACGAGGCCGCCGTATCTTTTCGTCAGGTGTTCTGCCAGAATCATCCGTTCACTCCATTCGGTGTGACCGGTGCATCGGTCGTTGCGGCTGATAATCCGTCCCATCCGCCAATCCGGCGCTGAACATCTCCAGCCCGAGTGACGTGGTCACCTTCAGCACCTGACCCGAATCATCGACCCATATCTTCGTCCACATCTGGTCATCGATCTTCGAGTCAATCAGGTACACTCGTTGTGAATCGCCCGCGATCTCGAGACGGTCGAAGTACGTAACGGTCACCGGCCGTGCCGCCGCCTGCCCGCTGCCCGATGACGCCGCGAGTGGACCGGACATTCCGCCAAGAAAGCCCAAATTTCCCAGCCCCGGCATGCCGAAGGCGCTGGCAAAGCCGGCGCTCTTGATCTGATCGAAGTCGAAGGTGCGCTCATCATGGATGCCGTCATAACTGAAAATCATTTTCACCTTCTTGGTGAGGTCGCTTCCTTTGATGTCGACGCGACTGTCACCGAAGGTCGTCACGATGTCGAACCCATCCAACTCCAATTTCGGGTTAAAGTCGCTCTTGCCGCTCAGGTAAAGCCGCGTTTGCGCGCCGAACATGGAGAGGTTCATCTTCAAGTCGGTGGTGACTTCATAGCTGTCTGGTTCCTGCCCCGGTTGCAATCGCTTCACCAGCCTGTCATTCAACTGCGGTTGAATGTTAATCGAGCAAAACCCGATGGCAACCTTGCGATAGTACACATCCAGGCGCGCCGGGTCGGGGTTGGCGAATATCTTTTTCAAGATACTTTCGTTCGGGAATGTTTGGAAGGTGGTCGGCTTGGGGAAAATCTCGACGCGCACCAGGGCGGCCATCATGGCCACCCAGAATGCCACCACCATCCCTGCCAATACCTTGTTCAGCATACAAGTCTCGCAATTACCCGATTCACACAACCAACTACGGAATCACCAACTGCTGGCCCACCTTCAACTGGTCCTTGCTCGGCAGACCACTCCGATTTGCCTGATAAATCTTCTCCCAGGCAGACCGCGTGCCGTAATAGCGCAAGGCCAGCGACTGCAATGTATCACCTTTTTGCACGAGATACGTGTGCGCTCGCGACGGTTCCGCGGGTGACGGCTCGCCAAGCGAGGTCACCGGCCCTGCCGCCATGACGATGTTGGGCGTAGACACCGGATTCGGCGTCGCTACACTCACGGGCACCGGCACTGAAGCGACCGTTGCGGTCGGCGGCTCGGCGACCGACGTTGCGGCCACCGTTGCGGCCTTCTCCAGTTCGGCAACACGGGAGCGGAGCGTCGCATTTTCCTGCAAGAGCGCCGCCTTATCGTTCTGTAAGCGCGCCAATTCGCCCGAATCGACGACCGGCGATTGTGGCAACTTCGCCACCAACGACAACTTGGCGCGTTCGATGAAATCCTCGACCAATTGCCTATTCTCGGAATCGGGCCGCAACTCCAAATAACGGCGATAATGGTAAATCGCAGCGATCGGATCGCCCAGTTTCTCGTCACTTAGCAAGCCCAACTCCAAGTGTGCCTTGGCAAAGTCCGGGTTCACCGACAGCGTCTTCTTATAGAACTCCGCAGCCGCCTGGAAGTCTTGCTGTTCGTCAAGCTTCTTGGCGCGCAGATAGTTGACCTCCTGCTCGGCGGTGGCGTCCGACATGGGAGTGGAGCGCTCGCAGGCTGTCGAAACGGCAAGCATCACCATTAGCGCGAACGGCAGGAACCGACGCGTAATCAAGGCTTCGACGTGGACTCGCTGGCTCGTCAGTGTAGTCTCCATTCCTTGTGTTTATTGGACGTCCAACGGATGTGAATAGTACCACAGCTTGGCCAAAAACACAACCATGCTCCGTTGTTTTGCTGCGAATTTTTGTCACCGTTTTGCCCCTTGACGCTCGCCGGGCGCTGCCGGTAAGATGCTGCCCAGTTTTCCGAGTCAATTTCGGACCCAAGGGAGGTGAACGCCATGGCTGAAGCTTATTGTGTGAAGTGCAAGGCAAAGAAGGAAATGGCAAATGCGCAGGAAGTCACCATGAAAAACGGACGTCCTGCCATGCAGGGGGTTTGTCCCGATTGCGGCACAAAATTGTTCCGTATTATGGGCGGGAAGAAGTAGGCACGCTGCGACCCGACCGGGCCGATGGGCCTGTGAAATGTGTTGCGTCCCTCGCCGGCTGACGGGCTTGCGGGGGTGGTTTGTTTTCATTAGCATGATGCAGGGTACAGAACTGCAGTCCCAATTTATCGAAAAATGAGCGCTACAAAAGAAGAGTTGGCTTACGTACTAATCAACCCGTACACGGTTCACAAATCGCGCACGGGTGGCGTGATCGCCCGTCTGTTCACGCGCACGGCGCTGGAATTGGTTGCGGCACGGATGTTTGCCCCCAGTCGCGAACTCGTGGAACACTATGCCGAGGTAACGATTTCGACGAAGGATCCGCAGGACCGCAAGATCCAGGAGCTCATTCGCCAGTACATCCTCGACAATTATTCGCCCGACCTGAAGACGGGCCAGCGGCGCCGCGTGATGATGCTGTTATTCCGCGGCGAGAATGCCGTGACCAAAGTGCGGCAGGTCGTCGGCAGTTTTCAGTCGGACAAGGGCACTGCGGGTGAAACCATCCGTGATACCTACGGCGATTACCTCGTCGGCTCGGACGGCCAGGTGAAATACTTCGAGCCGGCCGTGTTGGCGGCGCCAAATTCCGAAGAGGCTGAGGCCAAACTCAAGCTCTGGGCGAAGTACTCAAACAGTGACGGCGGCTTCCTCGAAAAAGTCGTGGCCTATCCCAAGAACACGAAAATCGAACAGACACTCGTGCTGCTGAAGCCGGACAATTTTCGCTTCCCGAGCGCTCGCCCGGGCAACATCGTCGACATGCTTTCGCGCACGGGCCTCTACATCATCGCCATTCAGGTCCATCACATGAGCGTGGGTGAAGCCGAAGATTTTTACGGGCCGGTCCGAGCGGTCCTCCGTGAGAAACTCAAGGACATCACCGGCCAGCGCGCGCGCCTGGCCCTGGAAAAGGAACTCGGCTTTGGACTCAATCCACAGACCGAGAAGGCGCTGGGCGAAGTCATGGGCCCGCTCTTTGCGGATGAACAGTTCAGCCAGATCGTGCAGTTCATGACGGGCCGCCGGCCGGAAGATTGCTCGGGCCTCGCCAAGTTACAACCCGGATTGGAGAAGATCCTGGCGGTTGTTTACGAAGGGCCGGATGCCGTTTCCAAAATTCGCGGCGTCCTCGGCCCGACCGATCCGCGCAAGGCGCCGCCGGGCACCATCCGTCGCGAACTCGGCCAGGACATCATGGTAAACGCCGCGCACGCCAGCGATTCGGCCGAGAATGCGCAGCGCGAAATCAAGATCATCAAGGCCCGCGAGAACAGCCTCACGCCGCTCATCGAGGAGTTCTACAACTGTAAACTTTGAAGTCTCAACTCGGGAATCTCGAATCGTCAAATCATAAGGATCCTCCATGCAACAGCTCGCACAACGCGCCACAACCCTGACCCCGTCATTGACCCTCGCCATCGACGCGAAAGCCAAGAAGCTTAAAGCGGAAGGGGTTGACGTCTGCGGCTTCGGCGCCGGCGAACCCGATTTTGACACCCCGCAATACATCAAGGATGCCGCCGCGCAAGCGCTGGCCGCGGGCTTCACCAAGTACACGCCCTCCTCGGGTATCCCCGAGTTGCGCGCCGCCATCGCCGAGAAGTTGAAGAAGGAGAACGGCCTCGACTACAAGGCCTCGCAGGTCATCGTCAACTGCGGCGCGAAGCACTCGTGTTTCAACGTCATCCTCGCGACCTGCCAGGCTGGCGACGAAGTCATCATCCCCGCGCCGTACTGGCTGAGCTATCCGGAAATGGTCAAGCTCGCCGATGCGTCACCCGTGATCGTCGAGACCAAGGAGGAGCACGGCTTCAAGCTTACGCCGGACGAGTTCCGCGACGCGATGACGCCGGCCACCAAGCTCATCATCCTCAACTCGCCGGGCAATCCGACCGGCTCCGTCTATACCCGCGAGGAACTGCAAGCCCTCGCGGAAGTGGCGCTGGAAGAGGACATCCTCATGCTGTCGGACGAGATTTACGAGAAGATCGTCTATGACGGCACCGAGTTTGTCAGCCTCGCGTCCCTGGGCAGCGAGATTTACGACCTGACGATCACCGTCAACGGCTTCAGCAAGGCGTACGCGATGACCGGTTGGCGCCTCGGCTACGTCGCCGCGCCAGAGCACATCGCCGCGGCGATCGACTCCATCCAGTCGCATTCGACGTCGAACCCGACGAGTTTCGCGCAGAAGGGCGCGCTGGCGGGATTGAAAGGCGACCAGTCGTTCATTGGCGAGATGGTCAAGGCGTTTACCGAGCGTCGCGCGTACATGTACGACCGGCTTACGAAGATTCCGGGTGTTACCTGTGTGAAGCCGATGGGTGCGTTCTATATGTTGCCCAACATCTCCAAATTCGGCCTCAACTCGACCGCGTTCTGCTCGAAATTATTGGAGGAACAGAAGGTCGCGGCGGTTCCCGGCATCGCTTTCGGCAGCGATGCGCACATGCGCCTCAGCTATGCTTGCTCGATGGAAAATATCCAGAAGGGTCTCGACCGCATCGAAGCTTTTTGCAAGAGCCTGAAGTCGTAACCCTTCCTCACGGACGGGGCTTCCCATGAAAATCGCGCTTATTGGCCTGCCGCAAGTCGGCAAGAAGACCGTCTTCTCCCTCCTCACGGGCGTGGGGGTTGACCACTTGCTCAGCCGCGCCACTGAATATCATGTCGGCGCGGTTAAGGTCGCCGATCAACGCATCGACAAACTTTCGGCGATGTACAATCCGAAAAAGACTAAGTACGCCGAGATCGAGTGCACACTCGCCCCTGCCCCACCGCACGAGCCGAAACCGCGCGAGCAATGGCTCAACAAATTGAAGGACATGGATGCGTTCTGCCATGTCGTCCGGGCGTTTGAAGATCCAGCCGTGTTTCATGTGAACGGGTCCGTCGATCCGCTGCGGGACATCGAGGCCATGAACCTGGAACTGGCCATTAGCGACCTTAGCCTCATCGAGACGCGTCTCAATCGCATCTCGCAGGACCAGAAACGGAAGTTCGAGCAGGAACGCGCCGACGAGGCCGCGCTGCTGGAAAAACTCAAGCCGCACCTGGAGGCGGGCAAATCGCTCCGCGAATACGCGTGGCACGAGGGCGAAGAGAAACGCCTCCGCTCGTTGCAGTTCCTGACGGTCAAAGGCATCGTCACGGCGCTCAACTGCGGCGAAAGCAATTTCCCGAACCCGAAGCTGGTGGAAGCCGCGAAGGCGATACTGACCGGCCCGCATTCCGAAGTCTGCGAACTCAGCGCCAAGACCGAGGCCGAGGTCGCCCAGATCGAAAACCCCACCGAACGCACCGAGTTTCTGGCCGCGCTCGGCATCACGGAACCGGCGATCAACGTCCTTACGCGTTTTCTTTACAAGGCGCTCGGTTACATTTCGTTTTTCACGAGCGGCGAAGACGAAGTGCGCGCCTGGACCATCCGCCACGGCGCCACGTCCGTCGATGCGGCGCATGCCATTCACTCGGACCTCGCCCGCGGTTTCATCCGCGCCGAGGTGATGAAGTATGGCGAATTGATGGCCGCCGCCGACGGCCTTCCCACCGAAGCCTCGGCGAAGGTGTGGCATGCCGCGGAAGTGAAACTCAAGGAAACGGGCAAGCTCTACATCAAGGGCAAAGAGTACATCGTGGAAGATGGCGACATCATCAACATTCGCCACAGCAGCTGAGAAAGTTGCGGGTGATTTCCAGTTTTTGGAAGGACCCGTGTGGGTACCTGCGCGGAATGAACTGCTTTTTAGCGACATCCCGGCCAGTTGCATTCGCCGCTACACGCCGGCGACAAATTCATTCAGCGTTTTCCGCGAACCGAGCGGACAGGCCAACGGCAACGCGCTCGATCCGCAGGGTCGTATCGTCACTTGCGAACACGAGAACCGTCGCACCTCGCGGACGGAGTTGGATGGGACGGTGGTCGCGCTGGCCACACATTACGAGGGCAAGCGGCTCAACAGTCCCAACGATATCGTGTGCCGGAGCGATGGCTCGGTGTATTTCAGCGATCCGCCCTACGGGGTGAAGCCCGAACTACGCGAGTTGGATTTCCAAGGAGTGTTCCGGGTATCGCCGAATGGCCAGACGCTCACGTTGGTCGCGCGGGACTTCATCAAACCCAACGGCCTCGCTTTTTCGCCCGACGAAAAGATTCTCTACATCGCCGACACGGAACTGGGCCACATTCGCGCTTTTGATGTAAACGCCGACGGCAGCATCACCAACAGCCGTGTTTTCTGTAACGTGGAACGTCCTGATGGTTTTCGTGTGGATGTCGAAGGCAGTCTTTACATCTCGGCAATGAAATCGGTCGAGGTTTTCGACCGGACCGGGAAAAAGCTCGGCGAGATCACCCTGTCCGAACGCCCCGCCAATGTCGCCTTCGGCGATCCCGACCGCAAAACCCTCTACATCTGCGCGCGCACCGGTCTCTATCGCGCCCGCGTAAGTTTTCCCGGCCGATAGTTTGTGACTTGATTGTACGGGAGTGGTCGCTTAGAAGTGGTCTTATGAAAAACGATTCACCAATCACTCGCGAACAGTTGGTCAAATTTTTGAACGAAGACCTCTCGCGCGAATATCAAGCGGTCATCGCCTACACGGTTTACAGCCAGATTCTCAAGGGGGCAGCCTACACCGACATCGCTCGGGAACTGGAGAAACACGCCGGCGAGGAATTGGCTCACGCCATCCAAATCGCCAAACAAATCGATTACCTTGGCGGAACGCCCAGTGTTGTCGCCAAGGCCGTGAAACTTTCAGAAAAAGCCGAGGACCTACTTCGTTTTGATCTGGAAAATGAACGGGAAACGATCGCCAACTATCGCTTGCGCATCCGTCAGGCCGAAGCCCTGGAGGAGTACGCCCTGAGCGAGACGCTGCGCAAGATCATCGCGCAGGAGCAAGAGCACGAGATTGATCTGGCCGATGCGCTGGGAATTAACGTCCCGAAGCCCAAACAGCTCTAACGCGGGGTGTTGAGCAGCCAGAGCAATTCGGTTTCGAAGTCGTTGGGGCCGGTGTAGTTGGCGTAGGTGAGCGAGCGGTTGTCCAGTAGGAGACGCGCGCCCACGTTCACCTTGGCGGAGGTCAGGGCGGCCAACTCCGCGAGGAGGACGCGGAAGTTGGCGCTGGTGTTCAATTGTTTTTTCTCGGCCAGGCCGGAAAAATCGAAGTGCTCGGGCCTGAAGACAAACTGTTCGCCGGTGGTCGTGACAATCCGCCCAAACGTGATCGTGCGGGTGGTTTTTTCGGGCTTCGCTTCCTTCTTCTTTTTCTTGCCGCCGCCGCCGAGAAGGCCGGGCGGAATGCCGGTGGCGAGAAATACGCCCACGCCCAGCAGCATCGCCCCCGTTTTCTTTTCGTCGCCGGCCGCCGCGCGCTTGATAATCTCTTCCGTAAACTGGCCCGCCGACACAACTTCCGCCTGCGACCATTCGAGGAAGCGCGTCGGGTCTTTCGGTGATTGCAGGCGCAACGTGAAACCATTGGACGCGAACTCCACTCCCGTGGTCACCAGGGGCTGCACGGGAGCGCGCAGCGTGGCGTTGTCGATGGCCACAGCGCCGCCCGCGGCATCGCCGATGGCTTCCACAATCCGTTGCGCCTCTTCCTCCGTGACCTCGCGTTCCAAGAATCCCCAGCCTTTGCGAATCTTCGAGCGCGCATCGTAATCGGTGATGCCGTAAACCTGCGCCACGACCGGGGCGAGCGCGTCCATTTGATCGAGCGGAAACTGGCGAAATAAAACGGATCGGCTCACGGCGCGCACCATACCTGCAACCGTCGGCGAAGGCAAACGCACTCTGCCGTCCCCGAACTTTCTATTGCCCGTCGCCGTGCGTCTGCTATCATCGCCCCGCTTTTAGGTGAGGAGAACCACAATTCATGGCAAAGATTTCGATTCAAAACGGCAAGCTGAACGTTCCCGACAGTCCCACCATTCCCTTCATCCGCGGTGACGGCACGGGGCCCGATATCTGGGCCGCCAGCGAGCGCGTGTTTGACGCGGCGGTGAAGAAAGCGTACGGCGGCAAACGCAAACTCGAATGGCTGGAGGTTTTTGCGGGCGAGACCGCGTTCCAGAAATTCAACAACTGGCTGCCCGACGAAACCGTCAAGGCGTTCCAGGATTACCTCGTCGGCATCAAAGGCCCGCTCACCACGCCCGTTGGCAAAGGCATCCGCAGCTTGAACGTCGCGCTGCGCCAGATGCTTGATTTATATGTCTGCTTGCGACCCGTCCGCTGGTTTAAGGGTGTCCCCTCCCCCGTTAAGCATCCGGAAAAAGTGGACATGACCATTTTTCGAGAAAATACGGAGGACATTTACGCGGGCATTGAATGGGCCGGGGGCTCACCCGAAGCGCAGAAGGTCCTCGATTTCATCGAGAAAGAATTTCCCAAGGAATTCAAAAAGATTCGATTTGGAACCAAAGAAGCAGCGGCGGAGTGGTTGAAACAGCTTCAGGCCCTCGGCGCTCCGGAACGCCCGGCGGTTGTGGACGTCGGCATCGGCTTTAAGCCGGTCAGCTATCTCGGCACGATCCGCCTGATTCACGCCGCCATCCTTTTTGCGATCGCGAACAAACGCAAAAGCGTCACGATTGTCCACAAGGGCAACATCATGAAGTTCACTGAGGGCGCGTTCCGCGACTGGTGCTATAAGATCGCCAAGGAACGTTACGGCGCGGTGGAGATCGACAAGGGTCCGTGGTGCAAGATTCCCGAAGGCAAACCGGGCGCGGGCCTGGTCATCAAGGACTCGATAGCCGACATCGCTCTGCAGCAGGTGCTCACGCGTCCGGAGGAATTCGACGTGATCGCCACGCTCAATCTCAACGGCGATTACCTTAGCGACGCGCTCGCGGCGCAGGTTGGCGGCATCGGCATCGCCCCCGGCGGCAACATCAATTACATCACCGGCCACGCCATCTTCGAAGCCACGCACGGCACTGCGCCCAAGTACGCCAACCTGGACCGGGTCAACCCTGGCTCCGTCATTCTCAGCGGCGAAATGATGCTGCGCTACCTCGGCTGGACCGAAGCCGCCGACCTGATTCTCAAAGGCATGGACGGCGCCATCAATGCCAAGACCGTCACCTACGACTTCGCCAGGCAGATGGAAGGCGCGAAAGAAGTGAAGTGCAGTGAGTTTGGTGATGCGGTGATAAGCAAGATGTGACGCGATGAGGTTGCCTGACGCAGAGCGCGCCGTCGTTGAGAAAGGCAAGATCGAGCGGTACTTGTTCAGCACGACGCACCTGCAGGGCCGGCACAAGCAACGCGTGTTTGCCGCAGCGGGCTACAACGTCCAGAGTTTGACGGAAGCGTTGCTCCGACTCGCGCGGGAATCGAATGATGCGGAGGAACTACCGTCCTCCTTCGGTCGCAAGTTTGCCATTCGTGGTCGCCTCCCGTCGCGGAGCGGTAGCTTGATCGTCACCACGATCTGGATGTTGCGCGAGGGCGAGCCACCGCCCTACTTTGTTACTGCGTATCCGACAAAATAATGGTACATTCCCGCCATGATTAAGGAACTGGATCTGGTAGCTTTGACGGCGGACCTTCGGGCTAACGACCTGGTGGCGGGTGACATTGGTACCGTGGTCCTGGTGCATGGCGAGAGCAAAGGTTACGAAGTCGAATTCATGACCTCCGACGGCGAAACCATTGGTGTCTTATCGTTGGCAGCGAATCAGATTCGCCCCCTTTCCGGTCACGAAGTGCTGCACGCCCGCGAACTGACTACAGCGAAATGATGCTGCGCTACCTCGGCTGGATCGAAGCCGCCGACCTAAATCTCCAAGGTATGGACGGCGCCATCAACGCCAAGAACGTCACCTAGGACTTCGCCAGACAGATGGAAGGCGCCAAGGAAGTGAAGTGCAGCGAGTTTGGGGATGCGGTGATTAAGAAGATGTGAACGACGGAGTATCTGACGTACTATGACAGACGTGGATTTATTGCGCGAAATTGATGCAGAGCGCAACATGATGGTAGCTGTCGCAACAGGGGGGCCTCGGATATCCTATTCCAAGGGGGCAATGGATTTCAATGGCCAAGCCCCGGCGTCAATTACGAAGAGGCGGTTGAATCTACACACCGACAGAGCGGCGCGGCTACTAGGCAGACGGAATGCCCGAAAACTTTTGGGACGAGCCTTGACGTGACAGCGTATCCCGAAACGACTAATATCTCCACCATGCCAACACACATTGAAAAACCTACGCGGATCACTGCTGCGGGCAACAAACCGAAACTTATCGACGAAGTCGTCGGACGGGTGAACTCGAAGACCGATGCGGTGAGCATCGCGCACATGCGGAGTCCATCGGGTTGGGTGGAGCCGGGGCAGACGCCGCAGTTCGACGAGTACACGTATGTGTTGAAGGGTGCACTGCAGGTGAAGCACAAGGGCGGCGTCATCGAGGTGCGCGCGGGCCACGCGGTCATCACGCGCAAAGGCGAGTGGGTCCAATACAGCACGCCGGGAACGGATGGCGCGGAGTATATTGCGGTCTGCCTACCGGCGTTCTCGCCGGACACGGTTCATCGTGATTGATGCGGCGCACCGGATTTCGCTCGTATATCGCTAACCGATTATTTTACTGGACACAGTATGCCCGGACGGGTATAGTCGAGCCGGTTCTTTGACAGGTGAAGAAAGTGCGCGTTTTTGTCAGGGGAGGAGAGGACGCAAAAACATGCGTTTCTGCGAAACGAAGCCAAATTGTTCGAGGTGAAATTCCGTTGGATGTACCTTGTGGACAGGAATTTAACCTGGATTACAGAAAAATGACAAATGGCTTCGGTTTTCGCGAAAACTGCGTCGCGGCGTATGCCCGGCGCGCGGTGAGGTTGTGGCGGCATCGTCCCCACTCTTCCCTCGCCCGAGTGCCTTTGGGGGCAATTGTGAATTGACAACGCGACTTGTCTCGCGGATAAAAACGCCATGCCTCCAGTAGAGCAGTGGCAAAACACGATTGTTACTTTTTTCATCACCTACGGATTTCGGGTGGTCGGCGCGCTCATCATCCTTGCTGTGGGTGCGCTTATCGCACGCTGGCTGGGCGGTCTCACTGACAAATGGCTGAGGCAACATCTCGAACCGCCGATCCGTATCCTGATGGTACGCGTGGTGCGACTGATTGTGTTTGGCCTCGCCGTGGTGCTCGCTCTCGACAAGTTTGGCGTCCAAATCGCGCCGTTGATCGCGGGTATCGGCGTGGCGGGCGTCGGCATCGGGTTGGCGGCGCAAGGCGTGCTCGGCAATGTCATCGCGGGGTTGACGATTATTTTCACCAAGCCATTTCGCGTCGGCGAGTACATCGAAATGGTTGGCGTGAATGGGCAGGTCACCAACATCGAGCTTTTCTCGACGACCTTGCTCCACAGCGACAACTCACGGGTTGTCATTCCCAATCGCAAGATCGTCGGCGAAATCCTCCACAACTGCGGCAACATTCGCCAACTCAACCTCAGCGTCGGCATCGCCTACAATTCGGACGTGAAGGGCGCGCTGGCCACGATTCACGAAATCCTCAACGCCAACGCGCGCGTGCTCAAAGACCCGAAGCCCGTGGTCGGCATCGAGGCGCTTGCAGCGTCAGCGATCACGATTGGCATCCTCCCGTGGGTGGCGGTTCCGGATTACGGGCCGGCGCAATTGGAGATCTACGAGGCCATCATCGAGCAGTTTCACTCCCGCGGCATTGAGATTCCGTTCCCGCAGCGGGAAGTGCGCTTGCTGGAGAAGGCCAGCGCCTAGCTGGCGGTCACGGCGGGTTTGGTAAACAACACGTACAGATCCAGCACCGCCTTGACGCGGGCCAGGTATTCGCGCGCGGTCGGGCGCACCATCCAACGCACCGATAAATCGTCCGGCGCAAAAGCTACGGCGTCGATCCCAAAATAGTGGCTGAGAAACAATGCGCGAAAATCGTGAAAGCGTTCCGAGATGATCGTGAGCCTGGAGCATTTGAAGACATCGCGCGCGCGCACCACCGAATCGAGCGTTCGCGATCCGAAGTTATCGAGAACAAGGGCCGACTCCGGGACGCCCCGCTGCAGCAACGCGCGCTTCATCTCCATGGGTTCGTCGTACCCCTTGTCGCCACTGAGGATCAGCCGTTTCACCTTGCCTGCGCGATAGAGCGCCGCGGCCGCGTCGATACGCTGCACAAAATGCCGGTTCACCCGGCCCTTGTCGATGAGCTTCCCGGTACCCAACACGAGTCCGTCATTGTTAAAGGGAATGGAACTGACGCTGTAAAAGATCTGCGATCTCGTCGACGCGATAATCCAGATGTTGCAGCCAAACACCAGCGCCAGAAATATCACCCAGCCGATCACCAGCGTGGTGAAGGCGATCTTCTTGAACGGACGACGGCGTACTGCCACAGGTTGACTCATCGGCGGGGCATGCTACCACACAACTTCACTTCGACAAGCGCGAGAGCTGGCGCTTTCTTCTTCGACAAATCGCCCAAACCATCGTAGGGTGCCGCCCGAACAAATCATCGAAAGGTCAACCAACTTGAGCCAAAAGATCATTTCATTCCACTACACGCTGACGGACCCCGACGGCAAGATTCTCGATTCTTCCGCCGGCGGCGAGCCGCTGACGTTTCTCGAAGGCGTCGGTCAGATCATTGCGGGACTGGAGACGGAGCTGAACGGAATGAAGGTTGGGGACAAGAAGCACGTCAAGGTCAAGGCCAAGGATGCGTACGGCGAGAAAGACCCCGAGAATATCGTTGAGGTGCCGCTCGATCAAATGCCCACCCGCGGCATCAAGGCGGGTGACCGCTTCCGTGCCGGACAAGATTCACACTCGCCGGTGGTCACCGCCTTGAAAGTGACCGAAACCCATGTCACCCTCGACGGCAATCATCCGCTGGCTGGCATGGATCTGGCCTTTGATGTTGAGATCACAGAAGTCCGTGAGGCGACGAAAGAAGAGTTGAGCCACGGTCACGCGCACGGTCCCGGCGGGCACCACCACTAAGACTGCGGGGCGCGAACTCGGTCGAGCGTGGTCTGTCGGAATGTCAGTCACCACTCCTCCCCAGCGGCACGTAATGAAATAGTTGCATTCTGCGCGGCGTTTCGTTATAGGTTTATACAAGGAGGCTTTCTGATGAAGAAACGTTTAGCAGTTCTGTTCGCGACAGCTTTGTGCCTATTGGCGATGGTACCAGCCAGATCCGCTTGGGCCGTTGACCCGGGATCCCGCTATGCGGACGCCTTTGTTCTCATCGAACAAGGTCAGGCTGCCGAAGAGAAATCAGACCTTGCCACCGCGTACCACAATTATCAGTCTGCGCTGAGCATCCTGCACACCGTCCGGACCGACTCGCCCGAGTGGAATTCTCAGATGGTCGAGTACCGTCTGAAGGACTGTCAATCTCGTTTCGACGCGGTCAAGGCGAAATTGCCTGAGCCGCCTCCTGCGCCTGCCGCAGCAGCGTCTGTTGCGCCGATGGTCACGCCTGTGGTCGAAGCACCGGCCGCTCCGCCAGCACCGGTGGTCACGCCTCCTACTCCGCCGCCTGCTCCATTCGTGAAGGCCGCCACCTCCGATCAATCAGCAAAGCTCAAGACAGAAATCGACAAACTCGAAGCGGAGAACCATCAACTTAAATCTGATCTCACCGAGGCCAAACGCGCTGCCAAGTCCAGCTCTCAAGTCGATGCGCTTGCCAAAGAAAACAAAGATCTCAAGGTCCAACTCACGACTGCCGAGAAGAAAGCTGCGGCTGTGAAGGCCGCCGCCCCCGTGCCCATCGATTCCGGCGAAGCGAAGAAACTTCGGACGGAACTCGCCAATGCCCACGGCGAAATCGACCGCTTGAAGAAAGCGGCGGCCACACCGGCACCAAAGGCGCCCGCAGAACCGTCGCAGAATTTTCAACAGGGGTCTTCGACTGTCATTGCCAGCCCGGTCGTGGCCGCCCCACCCTCCGATTCCGCCGAAATGAAGAAGCTTCGGGCGGAATTGAACAAGATTCGCGCCGAAGCTGACGCTGCAAAGAAGTCGGCCGCGCAGGTTCCCGACCTGCAGAAGCAGAACAAGGACCTGAGTGCGCAATTGGCGGCTGCTGATAAGAAAGCTGTTGCCGCGAAGCTGGTTACACCGGCTCCGACCGATACCGCCGAGTTGAAGAAACTGCGGGCGGAAGCCGACAGCGCCCATACGGACGCCGACAAGTCACGCAAATCTGCGGCAGACCTGGAAAGGAAGAATAGTGATCTGAGTGCCCAACTAGCCAGCGTGAAGAAGGAAGCTGCCGCGAAGCCCGTTGTTCCGGCGGAGTTGAAGAAGGCTCGTGCAGACCTCGATACGGCTCGAGCCGACGCGTTAGCTCAGGCGAAGAAAAGCGCTGCTCAGTTATCTGATCTGGAGAAACAAAACAAGGATCTGAGTGCGAAGCTGACATCGGCTGAGAAGACGACGAGTATCGCACCCACGGATTCCATCGACGTCAAGAACCTGCGTGCCGAACTCGACAAGTCACATGCTGAAGTCGCCGACTTGAAGAAGCAGGTCGCTGCGAAACCCGTGGTTGCGCCAGTGCCTGTAGCTGACAGCGGCGAAGTCAAGAGCCTGCGCGCCCAGCTGGCAGACACGCGCAAGGAGCTCGACCAGGCGAAAAGCTCCGCCAGCCGGGTTTCTGACCTGCAAAAACAAAATGAAGATTTGAATGAGAAGCTGGCTGCAGCCGATAAGAAGGCGGCCGCTGCTGCCGCGAAACGGACGCCTGTTGATAACTCGGCGGAGCTGAAAAAGCTACATGAGGAACTCGACGCCACTCGCGCGGAAGCGGAGAAAGGCAAAAAGGCCGGCGCTCGCGCCAACGAACTCGAGAAAGAGAACAAGGACCTGAGTGCAAAGCTCGCCGCCGAGAAGAAAGAGGAAGCCGAAGCACCAACAGTCGCCCCGGATGTTCGTGTCATGAAGCAATTGCGTAATGAGAACTCATATCTGCGCAATCTGCTGGATACGTACGCGGAGCAGAATTCTGAATTGAAGGGTCAGTTGCGCCGTCACGATCAGAACCAAAGCAAGAACAGCCAATAGTCGTTCGTTGTACTTCATCAGGGAGCCTGTCCTCGATTCGTTGGGGACAGGCTCCCTTGTTTTCAGAGCTCGCGATGGGGACGCGAATCAAAACTCCAGTGTCGGCATCCAAAGCGGAGGGTGGGCGGAGTGGACTGGTCGTCCGGTTTTATTGGGAAACATATGTGGAGGTATACGAGATGACGAAGGACAGAATTGCATTAGTGACGGGCGCGAACAAAGGCATCGGGTACGAGATCGCGCGGCAACTTGGCGAAAGGGGTTATCACGTTCTTCTCGGAGCGCGCAAGGCTGATGCCGGGAAGCAGGCGGCAGCCGCGCTTCAGAAAGGTGGGGCGTCGGCCGAATTCGTCGAAATTGATGTGAGCGATCGCGCGAGCATTGAGGAAGCTGCGAGAACCGTGGCGGCAAAGTTCGATCACCTCGATGCACTGGTGAACAACGCAGGCATCATGGAAGATAAGAAAAACATCTCCGAAGTACCAGACGACGTATTCCTGCGGACGCTCACGACGAACACTCTCGGCCCGTTGCGCGTGACGCAGGCGTTCCTGCCGTTGCTCGCAAAGAGCTCGCGGGCGTGCGTCGTCAACATGTCCAGCGGTCTTGGCCAGTTGAGCGAAATGGGCGATACCTACCCAGCCTACAGCATCTCCAAGACGGCGCTGAACGCGGTCGCGCGCCAGTTCGCCGCCGCGCTGCGCGACAAGGGCATTCCGGTGAATTCCGTATGCCCCGGCTGGGTCAAGACCGATATGGGTGGCGCGAATGCGACGCGCACGGTCCAACAAGGGGCGGATACCGTCACGTGGCTCGCCACGGAAGCACCGCGCGAACTGACAGGTCAGTTCCTGCGGGATAGGAACGTGATCTCCTGGTAATCGGCCAACTGACAGAAGGCAATCAACCATGGATCTGAAACTTGCAGGAAAAACGGCGCTCGTGACGGGATCAACCGCCGGCATCGGTTACGCCATTGCCTTGGGGCTCGCTCGGGAAGGAGCGCGAGTGATCGTCAACGGGCGGACTCAGGCGCGCGTCGATGCCGCACTCGCGACAATTCGCCAGGCGGTTCCAGACGCGACTGTCGAAGGGATTGCCGAAGACTTGGGAACGGCAGCCGGTTGCGAACGCCTGGTACGCGGGCTGCCGACCGTCGACATTCTCGTGAATAACCTCGGTATCTTCGAGCCCAAACCGTTTGCAGAGATTCCTGACGCGGACTGGCTGCGCATGTTTGAAGTCAATGTGATGTCCGGCGTGCGGTTGAGCCGCGCCTATCTCCCCGGCATGAAACGACACAATTGGGGCCGCATTGTATTCATTTCCAGCGAAAGCGCTGTCCAGATTCCCGCGGAGATGGTTCATTACGGCATGACCAAGACGGCGCAGATCGCAGTCGCACGCGGCATCGCGGAAAGCTGCGCAGGAACCGGAGTGACTGTGAACAGCGTACTGGCAGGCCCGACGGCATCGGAGGGCGTGACCACCTTTGTAACCCAACTCGCGAAGCAGCAGCACATGACACCGGAAGATTTTGAGAAAGAGTTTTTCAAGAGTGTCCGCCCGTCGTCCCTGCTCCAGCGGTTCCTTGATCCCGCTGAGGTTGCCAAGGTTGTCGTCTTTGTCTGTTCTCCCGACGCCGTCGCCATCAATGGCGCGGCGGTGCGGGCTGAAGGCGGCGTCGTAAAAGCGATCGTGTAAAGCAGTATCACCATGGACGCAAAACTGGAACAGTAAGCGATTGATTTGGCATAAATATCATGCCACGCTGCCGGTGCGTTGGACTGTCACGGATCGTAGCCGGCGGAATTAATAGGAACACACAACCAAGGAGAGATAGTCGCCATGAGAATTACTCGCATCGTCGCCACGTGGGCCGTCAACACCTTGATCGCATCAGCCGCGCTGGCATTGGACACATACAAGGTCGATCCCGCACATAGCTCTGTTAACTTCTCGATTGACCATATGGTCGTCAACACAGTCCACGGACGTTTTCGCCAATTCGAGGGCACGATCACGGTCGATCCTGATAATGGTAACGCGCTGACGGCAGCCAGTGGAACGATTCAGGCCAAGAGTATCGACACTGACATTGAGAAGCGGGACAACCACCTGCGCAGTCCTGATTTTTTTGACGCCGAAAAGTTCCCGACGATCACGTTTGAGAGCACGGAGGTCAAGAAGGACGGCAATGGCCAGGTCCTGGTTGGCAAGTTCACGATGCACGGCGTGACGAAGGATGTTTCCCTCCCCTTCACTCTCAAAGGCCCGATCAAAAGCCCCATGGGCGGCTCCGTCATGGGTCTCGAAGTGAATGCCAAGATCAATCGCAAGGATTATGGTCTTACCTGGAATAAGGTCATCGAAGCCGGCGGCCTCATGGTCGGCGAGGATGTCACCATCCAAATCAACACCGAGCTTGTGAAGCAGGCGGCTGAGAAGAAGTAATCGCGGTGGTCCGAATCGCCCCCTTTGTGAATACACCGCCGCAGGGAATCTGCGGCGATGTTCTTTAGGAGATCCTAATGCCTGAGAAGACTGATTTCGTCGAGAGATACGCGACTGGAAACACACCGTGGGATTCGGGAACACCGAGCACGGAAATGCTCCGGGTTCTCAAAACCGGTAAGCTGACGGGAAGTACCGTACTGGATTTCGGTTGTGGCACCGGCACGAACGCCATCGAGTTGGCGCGGCGCGGATTTCGCGTCACGGCAACGGACATCGTCTCACAAGCTATTCAACTCGCGCGCGACAAGGCTCACGAAGCGGCGGTGCAGGTGGATTTTCGTGTGGCCGATTCCCTGCGAGACGACCCGGGTGGACCGTACGACATACTCTTCGACCGAGGCGTATATCATTGCCTGCGAACCGTAGATTTGAAAGCCTTTCAGGAGTTTCTCAAGCGCGCGACCCGCACCGGCAGTTGGTGGCTGAGCCTGGCGGGTAATTCCAAGGAGGATACCGAACCGGGGCCTCCCGTAGTCAGCGAACAAGAAATACGAGCCGAACTCGGCCCTCTGTTCGACATCCTGGAACTCTGCGAGTTCCGCTTCGCCACCAACCAGAGTGATTTTCGTCCGCTCGGTTGGTCGATCTTGATGCGACGGAAATAGGCGACCGATGCCTGCCGTGCTGCCATGCGAAAATTACCGCGCTCCTTCTACGACCGAGAGACGATAGTTGTCGCTCGGGAATTACTTGGGAAATTTCTGGTGCATCAGTCGCGAGGGGTGAACCGTATCGGCAGGATTGTCGAAGTCGAGGCGTACCTGGGGCCGCACGATCTGGCGGCGCATTCTGCCCGCGGAATGACCAAGCGGACCAAAGTGATGTTCGGGCCACCGGGCCATGCGTACGTTTATCTCATCTATGGAATGTACTACTGCATGAATGTGGTGACCGAGCGCGAAGGCCACGCTTCCGCCGTGTTGCTGCGGGCGGTCGAGCCGGTGAAGAACATTACGGGACGAACTCAGGGCCCCGGTCTGCTTTGCGATGCACTGCGTATCGACAAGCGCCTCAACGCGCACGACCTGTTGAGTGACGATTTCTACATCGCCATGCAATCCAAACCTGACCTCTTCGCAATCGTCAAACGACCGCGGATCGGTGTCGACTACGCTCGGCACTGGGCGAAGAAACACCTGCGCTTCTACATCAAAGACAACCCGTTTGTCTCGCGACCATAGGTCGGCTAGTCGTTGTTAACCTGTACCCGATACCTCCTTGCAGCTGATTTGTAGACGGTCCTTCGCTTGTTCACCTGCAACTTGCCATTCGTCCATGCGAAATGCGTCAGGGAATACAAGCCGCGCTCGTAGTTAAAACTTTCACCGTCATCTTCGTAGAGATAGCCCGTGGTTTTCTTACCGGGATAAATGTCGAGCGTGATTTCGCCGATCGATTTCCGGCCGATGAACTCCATCGGCTTGATCATCGGAATAATCGAACCCGCGCGCACAAAGAGTGGCAGTGTATCGAGAGTCGCCAGCGCAGTCACATACTGGCCACCGTCGTATTTCTGCTTTGTCCAATAATCGTACCAGTCGCCGCCGGCAGGTAGATAAACCCCGCGTTGGCGGGCTCCCAGCTTGAGAATCGGTGCGACTAATAACGATGCGCCCAAAAGGAATTGATCATCCACCGCGTAGCTATTTGGATCGTCGGGGAATTCCCAGAACAGGGGCCGCATAATCGGCGTAGCGTTGACCGACGCTTCGTGAAAAAGATTGTAAAAATAGGGCAGGAGTTGGTACCGCAAACGGATGTAACGACGGCAGACATCCTCCACTTTCTTCCCGAATGCCCACGGTTCTTGTCGTCGTGTGTGTAACGCGGTGTGGTTGCGGAAAAATGGAAAGAACGCACCTGCTTGTGTCCATCGCGCAAGCAGTTCTCCCGTGCAGTTGCCACCGAACCCGCCAACATCGGGGCCGCAGAACGGGACACCGGAGAGACTCAGGTTCAGGCACTCGGGGATGCTGAGCGCGAACTGTTCCCATAAACTTTGGTTGTCGCCGGTCCACACCATCGAGTAGCGCTGGATGCCCGCATAGGCCGCGCGGGTAATGACAAAGGGCCGCTGCTTCGGCCGCAGCTCGCGCAAGGCCTCGTGACAGGCACGCGCCATGTTGAAACCGTACACATTGTGGGCGCGCGCGTGCGTCGTAGGTTGGCCGTCGTAATCGTGCGGGATATCAAGCGGCATGGTATCGCCGGGATGATTCCACACCGCCGGCTCGTTCATGTCATTCCAGATCCCCGCCACGCCAACATCCAACAACTCCTTGTGCCATGGCCCCCACCATTGCCGGACCTTCGGATTGGTAAAATCCGGGAAGACACACTCGCCGGGCCAAACATTACCCGTGAACCATCCGCCCTCCGGCTTCTTCAAGAACATCCCCTTCTGCCGCCCATCACGGCACACAGCGTATTTACTGTCGTTCTTCACGCCGGGATCGATGATCGTGACGAGCTTGAAACCCATCTTACCAAGATCACTGATCATCTTTCGTGGTTTGGGGAATGTCCTGGGGTTCCACGTGAAGACGCGGTAGCCATCCATGTAATCGATGTCGCAGTAGATGACGTCGCAAGGGATCTTGCGTTTGCGGAAGTTCCGAGCCACGTCCATGATCTCCGCCGCGCTCATATAACTCCAGCGGCACTGCTGAAAACCGAGCGCCCACCGCGGCGGCATCCACATCCGTCCCGTCAACTCCGAGTAGTCGCGGACCACCTCGCGCACCGAGTCAGCCGCGAAGAAATAGTAATCAATCTCGCCCGAATCGGATTCGAGAATGTAATGCTTCTCGTCTGCAACCTGTCCGAGGTTGAACTGCGTCCGATGCGTGTTGTCCCAAAAGATCCCATAATGCGTGCCCGGTCGCGTGGAGATCAAAAAGGGAATCGAAACGTAAATCGCTTCGGTCGCATACGTGTGACCCGGATCATCCGTATTCCAAAATGTCGTCTTCGACCCGCGCTTGTTGAGCGGACTGGTCTTCTCACCACAACCGAAAAACATCTCGTCCGCCGCGAGCCGCCGGTAGCTGCGACACTTCGTCCCCTCCCACCCCATCCCGCGCGCTCGCTCGTCCCCGTTCAATATCGTGCCGTCGGCCCTGGCAAACTCGATCCGTAGCGGCGTTTTGTTGATGATCACCCGCAACTTTTTCGTGGCGATGGTGATCGCCTTGCCACTACGAACCGTCGTCTTAACCTTCGCCCATTTTGTCTTTGCGACCGCATACGAAACATCAGCGCCGAAGTCGGTTCTTTGAGTAGCACGCACGCGGACGATATTGTCGGTGAGAACGGCAATCCTAACGAGTCCGTGCTGGCAGTGAAAATCTACCGTGTTACCGTGCCGCGTGAACTTCTGGATGGCTCCGACGCTTTGAAATTGGGGCCTTACCACCTTAAGTGTCCTTTGTTTGCTCGTCGATCCACGCAACGACGCAACGCGAACCACCTTCTTACGCCAATGCTTCAGCCGACTGCGATTGTGCGGAACGTTTGCGCTGTGTGGCGTTCAGGATTCTCTTGCGGAGGCGGAGATTTTTTGGCGTGGCTTCGACGTATTCGTCGACGGCGATATATTCCAATGCGCGTTCGAGGCTCATCTTCAGCGCGGGTTCCAATTGAATCCCCTTACCGTCACCCTGACTGCGCATGTTCGTCAAATGTTTCGTCTTGGTCGGGTTGACGGGCATATCTTCCGCGCGGGGGTTTTCTCCGATGATCATACCGGCGTAAACCTCTTCCTGCGGACCGACGAAGAGACGACCGCGCTCCTGGATATTGTTGAGCGCCCAGGACGTGGCGATGCCGGTTTCCATTGAAACCAGTGTGCCGGTGAGTCGCGTCGTGATTTCGCCGCTGAAAGGTTCGTAACTCTTGAACATATGGCTGATCACGCCGCGACCATTGGTGAGATTGGTCAGGTCGGTCTCCAAGCCAATGAGACCACGCGTCGGGATCGTGCATTCCAAACTGACGCCGTGTGCATGGTGCTGCATGTTGGTGATCTGCGCCTTGCGGCCGGCCAGGTTTTGCATCACGTCGCCGAGACATTCGTTGGGCACCTCCGCCCACAACGTCTCAAACGGCTCCAGCGTGCGACCCGAGGGATCCTTCTTCAAAATCACTTCGGGACGCGAGACGAGGACTTCGTATCCTTCGCGCCGCATCTGTTCGACGAGCACCGCGATCTGCATTTCGCCACGGGCGCTGACGAGGAAAATGTAAGCCGCTTCGGTGTCCTGAACGATCAAGGAAATGTTCGTGCGAATCTCTTTGTAGAGACGTTCGCGAATGTGACGGGCGGTGACGAATTTGCCATCCTTGCCCGCGAGCGGGCCGTCATTGACGGCAAACTGCATCTGGATTGTCGGCGGATCGAGTTCGGTCCACGGCACGGGCTCGCGTTCCTCGCTGTCGCAAAGAGTCTCGCCGATGGAAAGTTCCTCGAAACCCGAGATGCCAACGATGTTACCGGCCTCGCCGTTAACAATTTCGCCGGACTTGAGGCCGCTGAATTCCCAGACCTTCGTCACGGCGGCGCGCTCGCGCTTGCCGTCCTTATGAATACAGACAATCGAGTCGCCGATCTTGACGGTACCGCCGGTGATCTTGCCGATGGCAATACGGCCCACGTAATCGCTCCAATCGAGATTACTGATGAGCATCTCGAATGGCGCCTTAATGTCCGCTGTCGGCGCAGGGATGTGCTGCAAAATGGTCTCAAACAACGGTGTCATGCCATTGGTGATCGGGTCGCCGAGTTTTTTTACGGCATACCCGTTGCGCGCGCTGGCGTAAATGAACGGCGCGTTGAACTGCTCTTCGGTGGCGTTCAGCTCCAGCAAAAGCTCCAGCACCTTGTCGTGCATCTTGTGCGGGTCGGCGTGTTCGCGGTCGATCTTGTTGATGACCACGATGACCTTCAGGCCGTGGCTCAGCGCCTTCTTCAATACGAAACGCGTCTGCGCCTGCGGACCGTCGAACGCGTCCACCAGCAACAACACCCCGTCCACCATGCCGAGGATGCGTTCCACTTCCCCGCCAAAATCCGCATGGCCGGGCGTGTCCACGATATTGATGGTATGTCCGCCCCAATGTACGGAAGCGTTCTTGGCCTTGATGGTGATGCCCTTCTCTTTCTCAAGGTCCATCGAATCCATCGCGCGCTCTTCCATCGCCTGGTTGGCGCGATACACCCCACCCTCGCGCAACAGCTTGTCCACCAGCGTCGTCTTGCCGTGGTCAACGTGCGCAATAATACCAATATTTCGAATGTTACTGTTCATGTCTGTACGTCCGAGGAGAGCACCTACGCCTCAGGAGGCGGGTCAATGTAACGGAACTGGGAAAAAATGCAAGGCATTTGCTGACACGCCCGAAACCGCCAAAAAGCGGGTTGGTGGAGACGACGGGAGTTGAACCCGTGGCCTCCGCAATGCCATTGCGGCGCTCTACCAACTGAGCTACGTCCCCAACCCGTTCCCGACAGCTTGGCGTCGGAATGCTACCGCCCGCCCCCACGATTGTCAATTGGAGCATGTGGATACCGTAAATCCTTCGCGCATCGGGTAGATTTTCAAAAAACGAAGCCATTTGTCATTTTTCTGTAATCTATGCAACTCCTTCTCTCCAAATTATATAAATGCAATTTCTTCAACATTACAATTGGCTTCGTTTCGCAGAAAGCATGTTTTTGAGACTCTCCCGAACTGCGCACAGCAGCGAGTCGCACCGAAGCCCTGGCGAAGGCGGATTGGCCTTCGTAACACCCCGCGAAGTCGGATGCCTTGACCCAATCCTAAATGCTCTTCATTCATTTCCCCACTATACCCATCCCCCAACATGTTGTCCAGTACAACTATCGCTTACCGATACGCGGTCGATTGTCGCATCTGCTTGTGTAGTACCCCGCTTACTGCTGTATCTACCTAGGATGGGGTATTCACCCCATGGTGCGTGGATCACGGGCCGCGTACAGTCCGGAATTATGGAAACAGTAGCTGTTGCTCACCATCAGGGTCCTTTATCTGCCATGATTGCCGCACTCAATCCATGGAAGACTTCAAACAACGCCACTACCTCCTGCAAACGCGGCATCGCCAAGCAGGCCAAAGGCGATCTGGACGGTGCCATTGCCGATTACAACCGAGCCATTGAGTTGGATCCGAATGCACCACGCGCCTACGACTGCCGCGGCTTCGCCAAGCGGACCAAAGGTGATCTGGACGGCGCAATTGCCGATTACGATAAAGCCATCGAGTTGGACCCGCAAGACGCCAACGGCTACCACAACCGCGCCTTCGCCAAGCAGGCCAAGGATGATTTGGACGGCGCGATTGTCGATTACGACCGGGCCATTGAACTGAACCCGAGTGAAGCACATGCCTACAACAACCGGGGCTTCGCCAGGCTGACCAAACGTGATCTGGACGGCGCTCTGGTGGATTTCGATAAAGCCATTGAACTGAATCCGAAAGACGCGAGCGCCCATCAAAACCGTGCCTCCATCAAGCGGACTAAAGGCGATGTAGACGGTGCGCTCGCGGATTATGACAAAGCCATCGAGTTCAATCCGAAAGATACGAACGTCTATTACGACCGCGGCACCGCCTGTTATGACAAATCCGATTGGAGTGACGCGCTCGCGGATTTTCGCAAAGCCTCTCCTGCGAAGTCTGAGGTCGCGAAGTTGGACACTGTGGAGGATTACTCACGCATTCGCATCTGGCTGGTCCGCGCCAAACTCAGCGAGCGGGATGCGGCGACGAGCGAGTTGAGTGAATATCTTCGCAGCCGAACGACCGGCAAGCCCGGCGATTGGGCGTCAACCATTGCCCGGTTCTTGACCGGCAATTTGTCCGAAAGCGACTTTTTGAAGCCCGCGAACAGTGGCGATGAGAAACAAGCGCAGAACCAAACCTGCCAGGCGAATTTTTTCGCCGGCAGCCTGCGCCTGATCAACGGCGACAAATCTGCCGCGACTGACTCTTTCACCAAGTGCCAGGAAGCCGGAGCCAGGGATTCCTACGAGTACCAAAGCGCCATAGCCGAACTCGAGGCTTTGAAACAGTAGCACCCATTATCCGGTTAGCGCGTCGATTGAAACGGAAAGGCAAAGCTTGGCGGGCCTACGCACGAGAAGGTGATCGATTGTCATTAGTCACGGCCAATACTCATGATGACCATCGAACTAACCCTTTTTTCGCAATACCATGGCGGCGTTCTACCAACTGAGCTGCGTCCCCAACCCGTTGTTTACAACGTTACGTCGGGATGCTACCGTCAGCATCTGTGATCGTCAAATCTGACGTTGTGGCCTGTCAGAGACTTGCAAGCTTCGTTACAAATATCCCCGGGAGGTGGCATGTGTCCTTGATTCGCATCGGCTTCATCATTTCGCTTCTCGCTGTGTCGGCCAGGGCGGCGGACTTTCAGGGCGCTGCCGCCATTCTCAAGGAGGCTTCCGGCACGGCCACCGGGTCGCCAACCAATACTCCCGCCAGTGAACGCGACAAGTTCCTTGCCGATCTCAAGTCAGCCCCGACGGCATCTTCGGACATTCCTTCCAGGGATGCTGCGAAACAATGGTTGTCGTTGGCCGATCGCTACTTCGTCCTGGCCTCTAAACCGATGGATCCCACCGATAGCGAAACCATGATGCAGCCGCTTCAGTTCCAAGCCGTCGTCGCCACACTGCCGCCGCCGAGCGCCTGGGACGCGCTGACCACTGCAGTTGAAGCTCGCCCTCAGGGAAAGGGTGCCACGGCCGTTCGCGAGTTGTGTCTGCGCCTTCTCGTTCACATGTTGACAAATAATCAGAAGGCACAGCGTGACGATCTCACCGCCTTTGAATCCGTCCTCTCCAAAAACAAAGATGCTTCCCTGGCGCAACTGAGTTACGAAATTCCCGGTTTCGCGGAGATGCTGGATAACGCTTCCGACGATCCCGACCGTCTCGTCAAGGGGTTCGAGAAGCAGTTGGACGAAATGAGTCGTCAGGCGGCCGCTCAAGCATTGCAGTCGGCCAATTCCGGCATGGAGGGGGAAATCTACACGCCAACTCTGCAGGTTCCTGACCTCGTCACCCTCGTCGGCAAAGAGAGCGCGGAAAACTTGATCCGCCGAGCCCTGGTGGCGCCCGTACAATTGAGCGTCGGCGTCGGCGACGATACCCGCGCGCTCACCCAACGTTTGGCCCTCGAAATGATTGACCAACTCAAGGTCGCCCAGTGGTCACTGGTTTGCACGCTGGACACGGGGCCTTTATACGAGGCCTTGGAGAAAAAATTCGCGGCGCCCAAGGAGTCCGCCGTGTCGACCAATCGCGACTCGTCCGATATTGCCGCTCGTCTTCGCCACCTCTCCTCCCAGGCCATGCTGCAAAACGCGCGGGACGAAAATCGGCGCAACGCGCAGATGTATTACCTGCTCGGGCTCATTGCCGACGGCAAATCCAAGGAGGCCGCTGCCTTGCTGAAAAAACTCGACCTGACAGCGGCGGCTCCCAACCAATACAACCCGATACTTCCGACCGAAGCACTCGATGCCCTTGACCGGGCTGGCCACACGCGCCAGCTTTACGATTTCCTCCACGAAGCACTGACGGAACGCCCGGAGCTCCCGTTTTGGGACAACTACATCGAGCTGGCCGCTCGCGTCGGGGAAACAGATGAGATGCTCACGCTGACACGCTCGGCCGCCGACCGCCCCAACCTGACCCCGTCGCAGCGGCTCACCATCCGCAAACATCTCGCCAATGCCCTGCTGGCGGCAGACCGTCTTGATGAAGGAGTGACCGAACTCCGCAAACTTCTCGCAGCCCCGCCCCAATCCAAGGAAGCCGAGCTGGCCGCCATGACGCAAGCGTTGCAAAGTGGTGCCCTGACCGATTCCACGGGTGACGTACCGGACGATTTCTCGAAAGCGTTTGCGGAGTTGACGCGCAGCACGACGAGCGATGCGACAACAAAAATTATCGAACTCGGTCGCCTTCTCAAGCACGATGACTGGGTGGAAAAAGGGCTGCAGGCGTTGCGTCAGCGTATGGCCGCAAGCACCGGCAAAAGCTCCGGTGTTTATGACGCCGAGCGCCTCGCCTCGACCCTGTTGGACCTCGACCGTGGTCCGGAGGCCGAGTCCGTGTTGCTCGCGGCCCTGCGCGATGCGGTCAAGCGCGACCAAGTAAAGTTGGCTACCCGCAGTGAGATGTCGTTCGACGATTACACAACTGAATCGAGTCGAATTCTCGCGGAACTGGCCGGCGTCTACCACAAGGCGGGACACCACGCGGATGTGCTGGTCTTGTTGAATGACGCGCCCTGGTGGGGACGGAAAGATCTGGCAGGATTACTCGAGGTAACTTCCCACCGTGAAGACCCGCTGGCAGTGGTCGCAGCGGCTGCGCTCGCGGCCACCGACCACAAGGCCGAGGCCCGTGCGATTCTGGACGCATACCTCGACAGGTCGGGAGGTCACGACCCGGCGTACGAGTTACTCATTACCCTCGGGGATGGCAACCTCATCCCGCGACTCGACGAACTGTTTCGCCGTGACCAGCTTGAAGAACGCCCGTTGATCTGGAAAGCGGAATTGTTGCGGCGCGCTGGTAAACTTGACGAAGCGGAGCACACCGCCCGCCAGGCCATCGCCATCGATCCATCCGATGGCGAAGAACCCCATGGCGACCGCATGCGGGTTTACACCGTCCTCGCCGATATCCTGGAGGCTCGCGGCGATAAGACTCAGGCCGCGACCTATCGCGAAGTCGTCAAAACCATCCGCTTGTCCGAGCAGGCCGATGATTACTATGAGGCCGGTCTTCTCAAGCGCGCGGTGGCGATGTACGAGGATGCCCTCACCCATTTTGCCGACGCCTATTGCGTGCAGTCGCGCACCGCCCTGCGCTTGGCGGACTTGGGACAAAATGATGCCGCCGAGGAGCATTACCGTCGCGCCTACGAACTGATGCCCACCAGTTTTGGACGCATGGAAAGCCACTGCTTCGGCTGTGAACACATTTTTGATGGCCAACGCGCGCAAAGCATCGCCGAAAAAGTTTTTATGAAATTGGTCGCCGAACAACCCACCAAGCCGCAAATCCACTACTTACTGGGTTACTTGCGCGAGGAACAGGGTCGCTATCCCGAAGCACTCGCTTCTTATCGCCAGGCGGTGGCTCTTGATCCCGATTACATCAACGCCTGGAAACATATCGAAGAATTGCGCAGTCATGTCTACCTCACCCACGCGGACTGCGACGCGGCTTCCTTGAACATCCTGCGGCTCGACCCGCAATCTCATCACGAGCGACCCAATCTGACTGAAATCGTCGACCTCCGCGCTCTCGCGGAGGCATTGACCGCCGCCGGTAAACTGCAGGCCCCGCATCACGATACCATCTATCCCTTGGCCGTCGCCAAAGCCCTCCTGGATCAACACGAGAAGGAACATCCACAGTCTGCCTCGCAGATGCGCTACCTGCGTGATCAGAGTTTCTACCGATTTTATTCGCACGAAGGACCCCCGCCGTCACCGAGTGCGATGATTTCACAAACCCGAGGCATTCAGGCCATTACGCAAATGATCGATGCCACAGTGAGGGTCGATGCGATGTCTAGTCGTGAGTAAAAGCGCGCTGGTATGTATCCAAAAAACAGGCTTTACACTCCTCCCCGACGTCGTTAAACTGACGGAGTTCAAATGAGAAAGGCGTAATACCAGTGGAAACCATTGCCATAGCAAAAAAGTCGGAAGTCACCAAACAATTTCAGTTGCACCCCAAAGACACGGGCTCGGCGGACGTGCAGGTCGCCCTGCTGACCTCGCGCATCAACGAGTTGACGGAGCATTTGAAGTCGCACGTCAAGGACCACAGTTCGCGGCGTGGTCTGCTGAAGATGGTAGGACAGCGACGGCGGTTGCTCGATTATCTGCTCGATACCGACACGAAGCGCTACCACGAACTTATCAAGAAACTCAACCTCAGAAAGTAGAAAGGCGATTGGCTCGGCAGGCGTTGGAGGATTGATGGATTGATGCCCGCTTACACCGCAAGACGGCGCAGGCGAACATCATTCCATTAATCCGATACTTGCCGGGCTTTCGAAGCCCCAGTATGCAGCACACTGTACGCGTTCCCATCGGAGATAAAGAACTCATCATCGAAACCGGCAAGTTGGCCAAACAGGCCGACGGCGCCGCGGTCGTCACCTACGGCGAAACCGTCCTGATCGTCACCGCCGTCGCCAGCGGTTCCACAAGAGACGAACTCGATTTCTTCCCGCTCACGGTCGACTACCGCGAGAAAGCGGCTGCCGCCGGCAAATTCCCCGGCGGCTACTTCAAGCGCGAGGGACGACCGACCGAGAAGGAAATTCTCACCGCGCGCATGATCGACCGTCCGTGCCGCCCGTTGTTCCCCGAAGGCTTTTATAACGATACGCAAATCATCGGGGTCCTGCTCAGCACCGATACCGAAAACGATCCCGACATGCTCGCGATCAACGGTGCGTCCGCTGCCTTGTCGGTCTCTGATATTCCCTGGCATGGCCCGATCGCCGCGGTGCGCGTCGCTCGCGTCGCTGGCGAACTCATCATCAATCCCACGCACACCCAGCGCAAGGAGAGCGATCTCGACCTCGTGTACGTCGGCAATGAAAAAGACCTCGTCATGATCGAAGGCGCCGGCCAGGAGATTTCCGAGGCCGACATGATGAAGGCGGTCGAATTCGCCCATTCCCACGCGCAGAAGATCGTCGTTGCCATCAAGGAACTCGCGCAAAAGGCCGGCAAGCCCAAGCGCCAGGTCAAACTGTACACCGTCAGCCCGGAAATCCAGGCGGCCGCCACGGAACTCATCGGCGGTCAAATCCTCGGCGCGATTCTCACCCCGGGCAAACTCGCCCGCCACGCCGCGGAGCACGTGCTCAAAGACAAGATGGTCGAAGGCCTCAAGAAGAAGTTCCCGGAGATCACCCCCTTCGAACTCAAAGAGGCGTTCCACAAGATTCAGAACGACGCCATCCGCAATTCCATCGTGAATGACAACAAGCGTCCCGATGGCCGCGGCTCACGCGATCTTCGTCAGTTGTACTGCGAAGTCGGCATCCTCCCCCGCACGCATGGCTCCGCCATTTTCCAACGCGGCGAAACGCAGGCGTTGGTCATGACCACGCTTGGTTCCAAATCCGACACGCAGGATATGGACGCCTGGACGGGTGGCCCGACAGAGAAGAAGTTTATCCTCCATTACAACTTCCCGCCGTTCAGTGTTGGCGAAACCGGCCGCACCAGCGGGCCCGGTCGCCGCGAAATCGGACATGGCGCTCTCGCCGAGCGTTCCGTCCAGCCGATGATCCCCGACGAGGTGGATTTCCCCTACACCATCCGCGTTACCTCCGAGATCATGGAATCGAATGGCTCGACCTCGATGGCGAGCGTTTGCGGCGCGACACTTTCTCTGCTCGATGCGGGCGTCCCGATGAAATCCCCTGTTGCGGGTATCTCCATCGGTCTCGTCGTGGACGAGAAGACCGGCAAGTCCGCCATGCTCACCGATATCCTGGGTTCCGAAGATCATTTCGGCGACATGGATTTCAAGGTCGCCGGCACCCGCAAAGGCATCACCGGGTTCCAGACCGATCTCAAGCTCCACGGTTTGACTCTGGAGCTAACCCGGCAGGCATTTGATCAGGCCCGCGAAGCGCGCGGCTTGATCCTCGACAAGATGCAAGAAACGATCAAGTCCAACCGCACCGAACTCTCCAAGTACGCGCCGCGCATCACCGCCATCCACATCAACCCCGAGAAAATCGGCGCCGTCATCGGGCCGCAAGGCAAGGTCATCAAGGGTATCGTCGAAGCCACCGGCTGCCAGATCGATATCGAGGACGACGGTACGATCCACATCTTCTCAACAGATGGCGAAGCCGCTGACCGGGCCATCGAGCAGATCAAGTCGATTACAGCAGAAGTCGAGGTCGGCAAGATCTACCGTGGCAAGGTTGTTGGCATCAAGGAATTCGGCGCGTTCGTCGAGATCATGCCCGACCGCGACGGTCTCCTGCATATCAGCGAAATCGCCGACCACCGCGTCAACAAGGTGGAAGATGTCTTGAAACTCGGCGATGAAGCGTGGGTCAAGGTGCTGGGGATCGACGACCGGGGCCGCGTCAAGCTCAGTCGCCGCGCGGCGATGGCCGAGAAGGACGCGGAAGCCAAGACCTAGCAGGTTTTGCGGTAACCTTTGGGAGCGGCAGGATGGGCAATCCATTGCCTCGTTCGCGAGGAAAATGGTTTGCCATGTCCTCCGCCTATACCTATAAACGCGACGGAGGTCACCACCATGCGTTTACTGCCGCCTAAAGCTTCCCGAATTGTACACCGCAATTTTTTCGCGGCGTTCGCAACTGCCTTGATCGGCAACGCTTTGACGTCCCTCGCCCAGGAAGCCGGCGTGCCCACAGCACCGGTTATCCAGAAAAGCGCGCTTTCCATGATCTGGGAAGTCGCCCAATCACCACCCTACGTTTTCTTCGTGCTCGTTGCTTGTTCGATTCTGACGGTGACACTGATCATTGAGCGGTTCGCGTACTATCGCAACGCGACAGGCAACACCGACGAGTTGATCCGACAAATCAAACAGGCGGGCTCCCTCCCGTCGGCACTCGCCGCCATCAAAGATGCACCGGGCGTCGCGGGCAAAGTGATTCGCACCACGATTCAAGCCGCCCGTGATGGCTCTACGTCCGAGCAGATGGAAGCCATCGCGCAAAGTGCGGCGACAAAAGAGCTGATCTCCATGGAACACTACCTGCCCCAACTCGACACCATGGTGACCTTGTGCCCGCTGCTCGGCCTCCTCGGCACCACCATCGGTATGATCAAGTCTTTCAGCATCGTGGCCGCCATCGGGATGAGCGACCCCACCAAATTGGCTGGTGGCATTTCCGAAGCATTGATCAACACCGCGACCGGTCTGGCGGTGGCCATCCCCGCGCTCTTCGCCTACAACTATTTCACCGGCAGGAAGGAAGCCATCCTCATGGACATGGAACGTGGCCTCACCGAATTGCTCGTCATCCTCAAGTCCTCCACCCAACACTAAGCCCGGGCCGATGAAGGTCAAGCGTCGCCAGATCAAACGCGGACGGGTCGAGATCATCCCGATGATCGACACGATCGTCATCCTGCTGATCTTTTACATGAGCTTCTCACGGTTCGCGGAAATGGAGCGCGAGGCCAGGCTCAACCTGCCGCAGTCCGTCACCGGCAATGAGTTCAAGAAGACCCCCAATCAGATCATCATCAACATGGTTTCCTCCGACGACATATCGGTTGGTGGTTATCCGTACAAGGTTGATGAACTGCCGGAACTGCTGCGTCACATGCAGACAGCGGATCCGGGCCTGAACTTGCTGATCCTGCGCGGCAGCCGCGATATGCCCTACAAGGACCTCAGCGCCTTCCTGAAGGTCTGCTCCAGGGCCGGCATCGCCGACGTGACGTTCGCGACGTTGGAAAAATGAAACTCAAACGTCGAGCCACGAAACGCGGTCGCGTCGAGATCATCCCGATGATCGACACGATTCTTATCCTGCTGATTTTCTACATGACTTTCTCCACGTTCAAACAACAGGAAAAGCGCATCGACGCCAAACTGCCACTCGTCAGCGCCAAAGTTGCCCCCACACAATTGCCCCTCGACCTCGTCTTGCACGTCAAGAACAAGGACCACATCGTCGTCAACAAGGCCAACACCTACGACATCGTCAGCCTCCGCGACACGCTGCTCCAACTGGCCACAGTCGGCCAGAATACAACCATCATCATCGGGGCCGATCCCGAAACCAGCTATCAGGACGTGATCAGCGTGCTGGATGCCTGTGCCCAGGCGCACCTGACCAAGGTTGCTTTCCGTCCCCTGACCGACAAAGTGGCTTCCGTCCAATGACTCTGATTCGCAATATGTGTCGTCTTCTGCCGGTCCTCGTGTTGCTGCTGTTGCCGACAGCCCGCGCGCAAGAGACGGAGTCACCCATCGCAAAGGCCTTCGCCGACGCACGGCAGTTGTACGACAACGGTAAGATCACAGAAGCGCTCGCCGCCATTCAACAATACGAGAGCGAAAATAAATTCAGCACAACGATTCCGCAGGCCATCTACTTCGAGGGTTGGTGTCAGATCGGACTTCACAGGTACCAGGAAGCTGCCGACGCATTTGACCGGCTCATCAAAACGTACCCGGCCACTTCCTTCACTCCTGAAGCAATCCTCAAAGAGGCCGAGTGCTACCGAGAATTGAAGAATTATGCCAAGGCTCTCGATCTATACCGCCAATTCGAAACGCATTACCCGAAGCACGAGCTGTTGCCACAAGCAATGCTCGGCGAGGCGTGGACACTTTTCCGTCAGAATGATCTGAGTACCGCCAGGAATATTGTGGAAAAGCTACGCGCTGAATTTCCGAATGACGCCATTGCCTCCCTCGACTCGCAATTCCTCCTCTACCAAATTCTGGCCGCGGAAAAGAACTACGACGACGCCAACAAGATTTATCAGCAAATCGCGGCAAGCGACAACCCGCGCGCCACCGATGCCCTGTTCGTCCAAGCGGAAACGCCCTTCGCTTCGGGACAGTTTCAAGAGGCCCTCGATCGTTTCCAGAAATTCGCCGCCATCAACAACGATCCGCGACTTCACGAGACCACCGACTTCCGTATCGCCACTTGTTACTACGGTCTCCACGATTTTTCTCGCGCCCGCGACAACTTCATGGCGTTTCTGCAAAAGTATCCGACCGGCAAGCTGGTGCCCGATGCGTTGTTCCAACTTGGCCGTTCCTATTTCGAGATTTCCCAAAAGGCGACTGATCCCAAGATGGTCCAGGCAAACCTTGCGAACGCGGCGAAGAACTACGAATTGATCCGCGCAAACTTCTCAAAGAGTGAGTTGGTGCCGGAAGTCACATTCCAACTCGGCTATCTCTACGCCTATCTTGGCGCCCATGACGCCGCGAAGTCATTCGGTTTGTTTCAAGAATTTGTAAGACGCTGGCCGGAAAACCTCCTCGTTCCGGAAGCCCTCTACCAAATCGCTCACAACGAATTCACGCAATCGAAATTTACCGCCGCCATAGCCAGCTATCAGCAACTCATCGACAAATATCCCGATCATAATCTCGCGCCATTCGCGGTTCACGAGATTGCCGCTGTCTATCGCGCCGTTGGTAGTGCCATGCTCCGGCAGGAACAATTTGCCGAAGCGCGGGACGCTTTCCAAAACTCTCTCGCCCTTTACCCCGCCGACGCGCGTACGGCAACGCTTGCCCAGATCGGCCTCGGAGAAGCCTGCTTGGGGATAAACCGTCTCGACGACGCAGAGAAAACCTTCAAACAAATACTCACTGCCAATCCACAGAACACCGATGCCGAATTGGGCCTCGCCAAGGTTTACCTGTCACAAGGGAAAGATTTACCTGCCAACGCGAAAGCAGTCGACCTCCTCAATAAAGTCATGGCCAGCGCCAAGGGCGAGAATGCGAACGAGGCCGCGTTCCTGCTCGGCGACTACTTCTTCAACCTTCAGGACAACAAAAAGGAGAACAAGAAGACCGCGCTCGCGTACGATCTACGCGTGGCGTTGCTGACGAGCGGCCCGCGCGGCGAGGAAGCTGCCTTCCGTAGCGGACAATGTCACAAGGTCCTCGGCAATACCGAGGCGGCGCGTAGCGCATTCCAGGCCTATCTCCGACGGTTCCCCACCGGGAAGTTTATTGCCGATGCCAAGCAGGAATTGGCTTCCCTCCCGGCACCCACACAGCAACCGTAAGCGATGAAAGTAATCACGAACAAATTCCTGGCGTGGTTGAAAACGCGAACGCGCCTCATGCGGTACTTCATCATCGCGCTACTGCTGCATATGGCTTTGCTGGCCGTTCTGGGATCGATCAAAATCGCGGCCACCCTGCCGAAAGCCGTCGCCTCATTTGAAGGCGCACCTCTTTCCTCGCCCACGCTTGAGAAAGAACCCGACGACCCCAACGCCGTGTATCGCGATTTCAAATACAAAGGCCCGACGACTGGCGGTGGCGGCGGAACGCCCGGCAAAGGCGCTGGCGGCGTGCCCACCGCCGGGAGCACACCGGAATCCTACAAGGCACACATCTTAACTCCGTCCGCCGACGTCATCGGTGTCTTGAACGACGAGGCCTCCGCGACCACTCGCCTCGCGGGCCTCGCACCCCTGATCGGAATGGGTGAGACGAAGATCGGGACCGTCGGAGTCATGGGACCCGGCGGCGGCATCTTCGGCGCACGCATGGGCCCGCAGCGCGCGACTAACCTCAACAAGTTTCAGGGGACCACGGAAACCGAGAAGGCCGTGCTCGCGGCCCTCCGTTGGTTGAAGGCCAATCAGGAGCAGGATGGCTCGTGGAAATGCGGCCAGAGCCCCCCGGCGGGCACGGCCCTCGCAGCGCTCGCGTTTCTCGGACATGGTGAAACGCCGGATTCTCCTGAATTCGGACAGTCCGTTACCAAAGGGCTGCAGTACCTGATCCAACACATCGACAGCAACGGACTCATTAGCGGCGTGTCCCAGGACTACATCGGATACGGTTATTCTCAGGGCCCGGTAGTTCTCGCACTTGTGGAAGGTTACGCCATGACGCAATCACCAGCCTTGCGTGAACCACTGGATCGAGCGTTGCAGGCCGTCTTCCGGGAACAGGCCGCGGCAAAAACCAGGCCACAAGACGTTGGCGGATGGCGCAATCAGTCGCTGCCCAACGACTCGGACGTATCGGTAACAGAATGGATGATCATGGCCTTGAAGTCAGCCCGGGCCGCCGGTATCGAAGTCCCTCAGGCTGTTTTCAACAAAGCCACGCAATATCTCTGGAATATGTACGATACGAAGAACCCCGGCTTCGGATACCAAAAGCCGGAACGTTACCCAACCATGACCGCTATCGGCGTTTTGTGCCAGCAGTTCCTCGGCAATGGCAAGGATCCACGCATCGAGGGTGCCCTCGACTACTTGCGCGAACAGAAAGTCGAGTGGGATAAAACCGAAGGTGATTTCGTTCTGTATGGCTGGTACTGCATGACCCAGGCTATGTTCCAAGGCGGGGATTTTTATTGGCGATACTGGAATACCCAGATTCGCGACACGATGGTCAGGAACCAGCAGGAAGATGGACGCTGGATGCCGCCCCCCAATAGTAATATCGAAGGTAGGGACCTCGCCAAGACACCCGCATACTCCACCGCGTTGGGAGCCTTGATCCTCGAAGTGTATTACCGCTACCTGCCAATCCACCAAATCGCTGAGCCATCAGGCGAAGGCAGCACGGCAACAACGGCACCTAAAAGCGGGCCCGAAGCCACGCCTGACTAGGGTTTGCGCGCGCCCGGCTTGCATTCGGGCTTGTCTTTGCCCAGTGGCTCTTTCTTGACGGTGATATTGGCAGCGCCGGCACATTTGTCGCGGTTCTCGGCAATGAAGCTGTTCCACTTTGCCGGCAGATCGCTCTCGGTGAAGATCGCCTCCACCGGGCAAACCGGAACACACGCCGTACAGTCGATGCATTCGTCGGGATGGATGTACAACCGATCGTCAACCTCGTAAAAGCAGTTGACGGGACAAACCTCCACGCAATCGGTGAATTTGCAACCGACACAAGGTTCAGCCACAACGTGGGCCATAATTACTCTCTCCTCTTCCTCTTCTTTGAAATATCGGCGGTGAAACTGAGTGCGTTCCTACTGCTATGCTATACTGCGAACCGTGGGCCTTGCCAAGAGTAAATTGTTACCGCGTTGCCGCGCCATTTTCCGCCGCTTGCGGGCCGCTTACCCTGACTCCCGTTGCGCCCTGCGGCACGACAACCCCCTCCAACTGCTCGTCGCCACAATCCTCAGCGCTCAATGCACGGACGTACGTGTAAACCTCGTCACTCCCACGCTCTTTGAGCGCTACCGCACAGCTGCCGACTTCGCCGCCGCGCCTCCCGCGGAACTCGAATCCCTGATTCGCAGCACGGGCTTTTTCCGCAACAAGGCGCGTTCCATCCGCAACTGTTCTCAGGGCATCGCAGAAAAGCACGGTGGCAAAGTGCCCGACACTCTTGGTCAACTTATCTTGCTCGATGGCGTTGGCCGCAAGACGGCCAATGTCGTTCTGGGCGTCGCCTACGGCAAAGCGGAAGGCATCGTGGTGGACACGCACGTCATGCGCCTGTCGCGCCGCCTGGGACTGACCCGGCAAACGACACCAGAAAAGATCGAGCAAGCCCTGATGAAAGTGGTACTACCCAAAGACTGGATTGATTTCTCCCACCTGTTAATCTGGCACGGAAGGAAACGGTGCGCCGCGCGCGGTCCCGACTGTATCCATTGTGAAATCGCAGATTTGTGCCCGAGAATTGGAGTCAAACGATGAAAGAACTCAACGAAGGCGACAAAGCCCCGGCGTTCAAAGAACTTACTGAGAGCAAGGGGAAGACCGTCGTGCTCTACTTTTACCCCAAGGACGATACACCCGGCTGCACGACCGAGGCGTGCGAACTCCGCGATGCGCACCAGCGGATTGAGGCCAAAGATGCCGTCGTCCTCGGAGTCAGCCCCAACTCGGCGAAGTCGCACGAGAAGTTTGCCACGAAGTTCAACCTCCCCTTCACCCTCGTCCCTGATGAAGATCATAAGATTTGCGGGGCGTATGGCGTGTGGAAGGAGAAATCCATGTATGGCAGGAAATACATGGGCGTCGAACGCACTACCTTCATCATCGCCCCCAAAGGCACCATCACGAAAATCTTCCGCAAAGTGAAGCCCGCCGGCCATGCGGAGGAAGTCCTGGCCGCGATCTGAGCGGATTGTGCCCGGCACACCCGATGAAAGCCATTGTTACTGGAGCGCACGGGACCGTTGGGTTGGCGTTGACCCGGCACCTCAAGCAACTGGGCCATCAGGTTGTTGCGTGGGATCGCAGTGCTGTACCGATCAATCGCTACCAGCCGATGGAAGACTTCGTGCGGCAAGAGAAACCCGATGCGTTGTTTCATTTGGCTATTGCATCGCGCTCCACGGGCGTGCCAAACGAGTCTTGGTTGGTCAATTACGAGTGGGCCAGCGAACTCGCCTGGATTACGCGCCAACTCGGTGCTCGTTTCGTCTTCACCAGTTCCGTCATGGTGTTTTCCGACAATGCCAAAGGACCCTTTACCGCCGATTCCCAACCGGACGCCGCGACGGGCTACGGCAACGAGAAACGTCTGGCCGAGACCCGTGTGTCCTATCAGAATCCCAACGCCATCGTTGCCCGACTCGGTTGGCAGATTGGGGATGCGCCGGGTTCGAACAACATGATCGATTTCTTCGAGAAGCAGATGGCGCAGAACGGTTGCATCAAGGCCAGCCGTAAGTGGTATCCAGCCTGTTCATTTGTGACCGATACCGCCGCCGTTCTCGTGGAACTTGCCAACGCCTCACCCGGGCTCTATCTGGTCAATTCCAACACGACATGGAACTTCTACGAAATCGCCTCGGCACTCAATGAAAGGCATGGCCGCCGCTGGAACGTTGTCGCGAATGATGACTTCGTCTTCGATCAGCGGATGTTCGACTCGCGAGTGCCGATCCGTCCACTGTCAGCCACACTCACGGCATTGGCTCAAGGTTCTTGAGCCACGCCTCACGGCTGGCGATGGCTCTCTTTCACCAGCTTTGTAAAAATTTGTGTCTTGTGAAGAAGTTGCGGATCTTCATCGAGTTCCGCAACTGTTTTGTCGAGGCGGTATGACCAATTACCTTCGCTGACGGCGCCAGGAACATTGAAGCGCCCCTCCGCGCCGAAGACGTCCGTAATCATAAGAACCGCGAGCCAGGAATTGGAGTTGAGCACGCCGCGCAGGATGAGTTGATGAACGTGATCGTTGAACTCGCGCGGAGGCGCTTCCTGTTCCGCGCCGCAGTATTTCATCCAACGCTTCAAATCCCACCGCGCGCCGTCGTCACCGCCGTCGGCTTTCTCCCACAGCTCGCGCCACATCGTAGCGATGGGAGGGTGGTCGTGAGTCGCGGGTGTTGCCAGCGACAATCGAGGGTAGGTCTTACCATCGACAAAAGAGTAGTCTTTCTCGCGCAAAAAGTGCGGAATCTTGTACCCAGGGATTTTCAGGCGGTCCAGTGCCAGCGGGACGTACGGTGGCACCACCCCGAGGTCTTCCGCCACGACGGCGGTATCCCCTGCTGCTTCCAGTACCATGCTCAGTAATTCTTCGCCCTGCTTTTGGTTAAATTTCGCGCCTAACGCCGTATCATCCGTGTAAGCTTGGAAATGCGGAAGGCGCCCACCAGTGAGTTTTGCGGCTTCGACCTCGGTCAGGGGCAGGAATTCCCCGTTCTCCTTCGGCGGCCACGGGAACGAATAGATGCGGAAGAAACCGAGAACGTGGTCGATGCGGAAAAGGTGGAACACCTTGTGGATATTCCCGCAACGAATGCGCCACCAATCGTGGTTGCGCGCGCGCGAGACGTCCCACTTGTAGAGCGGAATGCCCCAGTTCTGTCCCCATTTCTCGGTAAATGGATCAACTTTGAAAACTTTCTCGGGTGGACACCCGCCGCTCCAGGTGAGGTCGAAGATGGCGCGATTGCCCCACACGTCGGAACTGTAGCGGTTGACGCCGAATGGGATGTCGCCCATCAGGTACACTTTCTTCCGCGTGCCGTGTTCCTTGACCTTCCGCCATTGATCGTAAGCGATCCACTGGACGTAGGCGCAGAAGAGGATGCGTTTGGCATACTCGTCACGCTGCCGGGTGGGCAACGACAGGAACCATGACCACGCCTTCTTCGGATTCTGGCGGTCCAGCGGCCATTCATCCCACGTGGGCCAGTCGTGGTAGTCCTCCATCAGCACACGGAACATCGCATAGTCGGAAATCCAGTCCCCATTTTCGCTGAGAAACGCGCGAAGCCCTTCACTGCGTTCCGTCTTCTTGTTCCAGTGCTCCGCGAGAAACGCCTCAAACGCCGCGCGCAACAGCGAGCGCTTCAACTCCTTCACCTTCGTGTACTTCACTGCGCCAGCGCGCAATTCCTTGAGCAACCTCGGCGTGGCAATCTCCTTGAAATTCACCTCGGACAAATCCGGAATGTACTTGGGCGAGACGGCAATCGTCGTCGGATCAAGCGCCATTGAACTGATGGCATTGTAAGGCGAATTGTCGTCGCTCGTCTCGTTGATCGGCAACACCTGCAACAGGCTAATCCCATGCTCGTGACACCAATCGATCATCTGGTTCACACCCTCAGTGTCGCCGATGCCCAAGTCGTCCTCGGTGCGAATCGAAAACACGGGACAAAGAATGCCCGCGAGCTTTTTGTCAGGAGAGAGCTTCATGTGATGCGATTGTTCTACAGGAAAGCTCCGGTAGACAGAAGCTCAAATCGGAAAATGGATTCTGGCTGACGGATCAATCGTACCGCCATGCATGCACTCTAAACTTTGAACGCGGAAATGAAATTCCCAATTCTGAAAGAAATCCACTCACGCACTTGGTCATATCTTTGTCCCAGTCGGTATGCCACATCAATTTCAGAAGTGGGTAAAACTCGTCATCGCCTGCTTGCACCTTGATGCACGGAGACTTCGTGGCACCCTCTTTTGCAATGAGTTCGGTATCCCAGAAGCTTATACTGAAGTGTGCCCGAGGGCTCGGGTCAAACCTAAGGTAGATATTCCTCGCAACCCGCTTGTCACCTCGTGCCGTTGAAATGCCCGACCCAAAACTAAACGCCTCAATCACAGACTTCATCTTCCCGCCGCAGGCTTGGACAAAGAGTTCAGCTACATCTATGGCATCACTAACTTCGTTTCTTCGAGGTCTGCGATAGTCATGCTCCAGATCGTTCCTAAGTTTTCGCATTCTAGCAACGATTGATGGGGTGGCGACCCCCAACTCCGCCAACAGACGGAATTTCAGGGTGATGCCTTGTCGTTGCAGATCCTGAGATGAACCAGCCATTGATGACTTTCCCAACTGCTTCGACAGGTTTTGCGGGTCTAAACCGTTTGCAGAAATAAAAATGTCAGTTTGGCAATCCACTGCGCGCTTGGCATTCGAGAGCGCATTGACGAAATCGTGCGCATTCTCCAAAGCGAAATCTGCCCTCGCAAATGCTAGAAAGTCCCCGGGCCCAAGGGGGAAATCATGGGAAAGAGCAGTTCCCGTATCCGTTTCAAAATACATCTCGGACCAGTCCAACTTGGCAGCCTCGATAAAGAAACGAAGTGGCAGGCGACTCATGTTCAGGTTTCCATCACTGGCGTAAATCTCAACTCACACGAAAACGTGACAATCTCGCAGGCGGAATTGCGCCAATGCAAAGAATTGCTTATTTCGCAAGTTCCATCCCTGCCACCGTACAGCCAATTCCTCAAACAGCGTGCATCTCACAGCTTCGCCACCTTCACGTCGAAGATGTCCTTGTCCTTGCGGATCTCGGCGAGGAGGGCGTCGCTGGGGGCGCTATCGAGATTCAACACAGTCAATGCCTGGCCGCCTTCCTTATCTCGACCGAGGGACATGCTGGCGATGTTGACGCCGTGCTTGCCCATGGTTGTACCAATCCAGCCGACGATACCGGGCCGGTCCTTGTTACTCATAATGAACAGCACGCCGTGCGGCACGGCCTCGACGGGCATGTCATTGATACGAACGATGCGCGGATTGTTTGGCGAGCCGTAGAACGTGCCGGAGACGCTCGCTACCTGTCCCTCCACAAACGCACGGACGTTGATCAACTCTGCATAATCAATCGGTTCGTTGCTCTTCACTTCACCGGTTCGAATGCCGAGCGTTTGCGCGATCACGGGCGCGTTGACGTAATTCACATCGCCACCCTGGGCGTTTTCGAGGAAGCCCTTCAGAACCGCCCGGCCAATCGGGCCACTCTCCAACTCCCCCGCCTTGCCGCAGAATTCAATCGACAGCCGCTCGATGCGTTGTGGCGCGATTTGGGCCAGCAGCCGGCCCATCTTCTCGCCAAACGTCAAATAGGGCTGCAGCACCGCCAACACTTTCGCGTCGATGGTCGGCATGTTCACGGCGTTGCGGATCGTGCCGCCCGCCAATACATCGGCAATCTGCTCGGCGACCTCGACGCCAACCGATTCCTGCGCCTCCTGCGTCGATGCCGCGAGATGCGGGGTCATCACTACCTGCGGCAATTCCAACAATGGCGAACCCTTCGGTGGCTCCTGCTCATAGACGTCAAGCGCGGCGCCGGCAACCTTGCCGCTCTTGATCGCGTCGTACAAATCCTTCTCGTTGATAATCCCGCCGCGCGCGCAATTGATCAGCCGCACGCCGTCCTTCATCTTCGCAATCGTATCCTTGTTGATCATCCCGCGCGTCTGGTCGGTCATCGGCACATGCACGGTGATGAAATCCGAGCGCGTGTAGATCTCATCGAGTTCCACGACTTCGACTTGCAGCGCCTTCGCGCGACTGAGGCTCAAGAATGGATCGTACGTCAATACGCGCATTCCAAACGCAATTGCCCGCCTCGCCACCTCCGTGCCGATGCGCCCCATGCCAATGATGCCGAGAGTCTTGTTGTAGACTTCCGTGCCTTCAAACGATTTGCGGTCCCACTTCCCCGCCTTCATCGACATGTGGGCCTGTGGAATATTGCGAGCCAGAGCCATCATCATGGAGAAAGTGTGTTCGGCTGTGGAGATCGTGTTGCCGCCGGGCGTGTTCATCACAATGATGCCCCGGCGCGTGGCTGCATCCACATCAACGTTATCGACACCAACGCCGGCGCGACCGATAACCCGAAGCTTTTTTGCGGCCTCGATGACGCGCTTGTTCACCTTGGTCTGGCTGCGAACGACCAGCGCATCGTACCCGCCAATGATTTCGCAAAGTGCGTCCTCTTTCAGGCCGACGTTTTCGTCAACCTGAAAGGACTTATTGGCCCGTAGCAATTCGACACCGCGCTTTGAGATTGGATCGGCAATCAAGATTTTCATGAGTTTACCCGAAACCGCAAGGTTGCAAACGGCATCCAATCTGCGATGTTAGCGGGCGATTCACAAGGAAAAATCATGCAGGACGTCAAACTTTACTCGCGCAAATGGTGCGGCTGGTGCGTCGAAGCCAAGGATTATTTGAAGGCGCACAGTATCCCATTCAAGGAAATCGATGTGGGGTGCGACGCGGCTGCCGACAAGGAGATGCAACGTCTTTCGGGTCAATCCTACGTACCCACCATTGTCATAGATGGGCACGTGCTCGCCAATTTCGACACTGGCCAACTCGAGCACTTCCTCGCCAGGCTCAATGCCTCGCCACACTGACCAAATACACGACCAGATGCGTCGCCACACAAGCGTAGGCGGCCGCAAACAGATCATCCAAAACAATTCCAATCCCGCCTGAAAAATCCTCTGCGTCGCTCACGGGCGGTGGTTTCCAGATGTCGAAAAGACGAAAAAGCGCGAAGCCCACGACAACATGCCACCAACGCGCACCCAATCCGATCATCACCAGCGGCATCGCCACGATCTCGTCGATAACGACACTCGACGGATCGGGATGATGCATCAATTCCGCGGCGGCGCCCGCGCACCACACGGCCAAAGCAATGGCCAGCAACAGTAGCAGACCGCGCAACCACAGATGGTGCGTTTGGTTCAGCGCCCACCAGAAACCAATCCCCACCAGCGAGCCTGCGGTCCCCGGTGCCACCGGCAGATAACCGACCCCAAAGCCCGTCGCCAGGAATTTGACAAGTCGATCACGCATCGCTGAGAAAGCGCTCTCCGTTTTTGTAGAAATACACAATACCCGAGACGAGTGTCAGCCCCACGGTCAACAGCATCAACCCGAACGCTGACTGAGAAAATATCACGTTGAACCGTTCGTAGTTCACGCCAAAGCAATTCCAGTCCTCACGAGCGGCCAATCCGAGCAAGATGATTATGATCGTCACCATCTGCGAGATCGTTTTGTGTTTGCCGAGTCGCTCGGCTCGAAGCACAACGCCCTGCTGGCCGGCCACCAACCGCAGTCCCGTGACAAGGAAATCCCGCGCCACGATCACCAGCACCATCCACGCCTGAACCAACGGCACGCCCGGTCGGTAGCTGGGCTGTTCGATAAAGCAAATGAAAGCGGCCGTCGTCAGGATTTTATCGGCCAACGGATCGAGCAACATGCCAAAGCTCGTCTCCATGTTATGTCGCCGCGCGTACCAGCCATCCCACCAGTCCGTCAGGCTTGCCACTATGAAGATAATCAGCGCTGTCGTCTTCCCAAACGGGAAATGCGAGCGAATCCATCCACCTGACGGCAGCAGCAGGGCCATGACAAAATAAACGGTCAGGATGATGCGCCCAACCGTCAACCTGTTCGGCAGATTCATTCGCCCCGCATTGTAAACGCCTGCAGCGCCGCAAAACAAGCCCGTTGCGCCCGGTCTTGATATGAGCTTGACCGACTTCAGCGATTCCCCTATATTTTAAAGGTAGATTTTGGCGGTATGGAACGAGTGGGTCAAAAACCCACTTTTTTGTTCCCTGGAAAGGCTTGTGCCGACGAAGGATACGGAACGCTTATGAGCGGTGAACTAATAGTAGCAGTGGAGTATTTTCAGCGCGAAAAAGGCATTGACAGGGAAATCCTGTTTGAGGCCGTCGAGCAGGCTTTGCTGCAAGCGTCCAAGAAAAGTGTCGGCCCGGCGCGCGATCTCCGCATTGAAATCGACCGCAAGACGGGCGCGATTCGCGCCCTCGCCAAACAGTTGGTGGTCGAGAATGTCGTCAACAAGCACGATGAGATATCCCTAACGGACGCCCGACGGCGTTTTCCAACCGCCCAACTCGGTGAAAACATCGAAATCGAGGTCACCCCGCAGAATTTTGGCCGTATCGCCGCGCAAACCGCCAAGCAGGCGATGCTCCAACGCATACGCCAGGTTGAAAAGAACATGGTATTCGAGGAGTTCAAGGGTCGCGCTGGCGACATCCTTTCCGGTACCGTGCGCCGCTTCGAGCGTAGCGACGTCATCATCGACCTGGGCAAGATTGAAGGCATCATGCCCAGCCGTGAGCGCGTGCCCACAGAAGAGTACCAGCCTGGCGACCGCATCCGCGCCTACACCCTGAGCGTCGAGAATGCCGCGCATGGCCCGGAGATCGTCCTTTCCCGCAGCCATCCCGATTTCGTCCGGAAACTTTTTGAGCTCGAAGTCTCGGAAATCGCCGATAAGACGGTGGAGATCAAAGGCATCGCGCGCGAAGCGGGTTATCGTACGAAGATTGCCGTCTTGTCGCACGATGAAAAAGTCGACCCCGTCGGCGCTTGCGTCGGCATGCGCGGGATGCGCGTGAAAAACATCGTGCGCGAACTTAGTGGTGAGAAAATCGATATCATTCGCTGGGACCCGAATGTTCGACAGTACGTCACCAACGCGCTGGCCCCGGCCAAGCTGCGGAATCTCGTCATCGATGAGGCGCGGCATTCTGTCAAGATTATCGTCGATCCCGACCAGCTATCCCTGGCAATCGGCAAAAAAGGCCAGAACGCGCGCTTGACCGCCAAGTTGACCAGTTGGAACATAGAGATTGAGAAGGAAGAGACGACGGAGCTGGGCTTCGAAGAGAAAGTTGCGCGCGCGGTGCAGGAGATCATGACGATCCAGGGGATTGATCGCGAGACTGCCGAAGGTTTGGTCAAGGGCGGTTTCCATTCACTCGAAGGATTGCTCGCGGCGGACTTGAACGATCTGACCGATATTTTGGGGGCTGAAAAGGCAGCGGCAGCGCAACAGGCCGCCAATGCGGAGCAGGAACGGCGTGAAGCTGCCCAGCCACCGGAGGGTGAACCAAAGGCGTAATGAGTATTCGCGTACATGAGTTGGCAAAACGGTGCGGCCTTTCGAACAAGGACATGATCGAAAAGCTGCAGGCGATGAATTATCCCGTGAAGAGCCACTCCAGTACCGTCGACAAGATCACTGCCGAGTCGATTGAAAAGGAATACGGCTACGTCGCACCACCACCGCCTCCGCCACCCGCGCCAGAGGCGCCCGGCCCTGTCTCCCCTGCCGCAACACCAGCAGCTGTTGCCGCTGAGAAAAACGACGGCGCCGCGGTGGTTGCCACGATCCCGGCTCCCGCACCTGTCGCTGAACCACCAAAGGCCGTCACGGAATCGCCCCAGCTGGCTCCGGTAAAGATCGTCGTGCCGCCAACGGTGTCCCTGACTCCCGCGCCTGTCGTCGTTCCGAAACCACCACCGGTTCCAGCACCCACAAGAACGGTTCCTGCGCCGCAGCCGACCGTCAAGATCACGACGGCGCAACGACCGATAACGCCGCCAGCTCCCGCGCCACGACCGAGTACCCACACGCCAGCG